>Ga0315280_10000038_pt1 | contig 230410 bp, 255 predicted proteins | sample YL17G06_40_MG_FD_203697 | JGI IMG/M metagenome (GOLD analysis project Ga0315280, IMG submission 203697) | Sediment microbial communities from Yellowstone Lake, YNP, Wyoming, USA - YL17G06_40 | ecosystem: Environmental > Aquatic > Freshwater > Lake > Sediment | place: USA: Wyoming | collected... | reverse complement strand
GCAGGTGTGCCAATTTGAGAAGGAAGGATACTGCAAGAGGGACAGAGAACCATGAGAAGCGGAAATCTGCCCCCAAATCCTAAGAAAGGAATAAAAACCATTTAACACCAATTTCTAAACAGCCTAGCGCGCGCGCCGTACGTTGAATGATGATGTTCGTGTTAGATGGAAACCAGAAGCCGGAGAGTGCACCGGAAAAAAGTCTGAGCACGAGGGCTTGGTTGAAAGAGGAAGTAAAACTCATCAGGAGACTTCCAAGGGATGTTCCGAACATTGCTAGGAGCATGAAATACTTGTTTCCCAACCTATCGCTGAGAGAACCCGCCGGCAACTGTACGAGGGCGTAGGGAAGGAGGTAGCCGCTCATCAGCAATGCCGCCTGAGCGTGGGATACGTTGAACTCAGCTTCGATAAGTGGCAAGAGAGGAGATACGAGCATACGAGGAAAGCCGATGGCTATCCACCCTAGAAGACCCAACAGAATGAGCTTGTATGGGAACATACTCTCCCTATTCGCCATCGATTACTTCTCCAAACACTGACCGACTATGATAGGCATCGATAATCTTTGACCTCCGGAACTTGATTCGTTGCTCAAATGAATCAATTAGCTTTCTAGCCGCTGGGTTCTTGGAACGTTGTAGACGAAGCCGACTGGGAGAACCCTCAAGAGATATATGATTTTCGGTTTCCATTAATTCAAGCCCGTTTCAATCTCTTAAGAACTTACCGCCGTTGCAGACCAAGGTTTTATCTTGTCAATCATCTCATAGGATTCTCTGAGCTATTGCTTCGAGGGATTAGAGTTGTACGACCTCCTAATCAAGGGCGGAGTCGCCGTGGACCCATCCCAAGGACTCCACGGAGAAAGGGACATCGCCATAACCAAAGGAATAATCGAATCAGTCCAGAAGGATATCCCTCCCGATCAGGCGAGGGAGACCCTCGATGCGTCGGGTCTCATCGTCACCCCGGGGCTAATCGACATCCACGTCCACGTCTACCCTGGAGTGAGCCACTACGGTATAGATGCGGATGCCCACTGCCTCGCCCAAGGTGTGACCACAGTTCTAGACGCGGGCTCCTCTGGGGCGGATACCTTCGAGGGCTTCCGTAGGTATGTCGTCAATGTCTCAGCCACGAGGATGTATGCGCTCCTGAACATCTCGTCGATGGGGATGATCTCCCCTCAGGTCGGGGAGCTTGAGGACATAAGGTTCGCGGACATGGAGAAGGCCATCGAGGTTATTGAGCGGAACAGGGACATAATCCAAGGCGTCAAGGTCAGGATGTCCCAGAACATCATCGGGAAGAACGGGATACAGCCCCTCCTCTTGGCTAAGAGGGTCTCGGAGACGGTGAAGATGCCCCTCATGGTCCATCCCGGGAATACCCCCATGCCGCTAGCAGATATCCTAGCCGTGATGAAGGACAGAGACATCCTGACCCACTGCTTCCACGGCAACAAGCACGGCGTCCTCGATGAAGAAGGCAATGTTCTCGACGAGGTTAGGGAGGCTGTCAAGAGAGGGGTCGTCCTCGATGTGGGCCATGGTAGGGGGAGCTTCAGCTTCAACGTGGCCGAGAAGGCCCTAGCCCAAGGAGTGGCGCCCCAGACCATCAGCAGCGACCTCCACCACTACAACATCTACGGCCCCGTCTACAGCCTAGCAACCACCATCTCCAAGTTCCTCCACCTCGGCCTATCCCTAGACGACGCTCTGGCGAAGGTAACTTCAAGACCGGCGAAGCTCCTCGGAATCGATAAGCAGCTCGGCAATCTCAGACCCGGCAGCATAGCAGACATCTCCATCTTTGAACTGAAGGAGGGAAGTTTTCCCCTCGAGGACGCTGTGAAGAAGGTCGTGATGGGCAGGAGGCTTCTAAAACCCGCGGCCGTAGTCAAGGGCGGTCGAGTCTACAAGGGGAGACTCAAGTTGACAGGGAGGAGCTAGACAACAACCTTCGATATGAGACGCTCCGAGGTAGCAATCTCCTTAAACAGCCAAACCCAACGTACATATGGGGGAAACGACTTGTCCAGCGAAATCCTTGTTGTGACCACTCCAACCGTGCCAGGTTACAGGATATTGCGCGTCATCGGGCCTGTCTATGGGATGACTATCAGGTCTAGAGGAGTCGGCGGCAGAATCGCTGCGGGCATTGAGAGCATGTTTGGTGGGGAGATAACCTCCTATGTCTCAGAGCTGGAGAACGCTCGAAGGGAGTCCCTTCAAAGGCTCATGGAGAACGCCCGAAAGATAGGCGCAAACGCCGTACTAAGTACAGACTTCGAGACCAGCGACATACTCCACAGCTCCGCCGTCATCTTCTCAGCCTACGGCACAGCTGTCGTCGTCCAACCCATTGAACAGGCCGAGGCTAAGGGCGGGAGATGTCCGGACTGTGGGGCGGAGAACCTCCCTGAGGCTAGGTTCTGCACCAACTGCGGCACAGCCCTGAAGTAGGCTAGTGCTGAGGCCCCTTGGCTTGGCTGGAGGATTCACCCCTCGACGCGGCCTCCTTGCGGCCCAAGACTTCGGTTCTCTTGACCCTTATCGTGAACAGGATGGCGATGTCTATGAGGTTTATGGCGACCGCCGAGAAGAAGGCGTGGCTGGCGCTGAAGCCGGTATAGATAGGCATGAAAATCATTGGTCCAGCAAATCCGCCGATACTCATGAACATCCTGTAAAGGCCTATGGCTCCGCCTCTGATCGAAGGCGCAGTAATGTCCGTGAGGAGTACGACGAGGGTTGTGAACTCGAAGCCCTCCCCGAAGCCGGCGAAGAAGCTCACAAGGAGGAACATCTCGAAGCTCTTTATCAAGGCGTAGGCGCCCAAGGCTAAGGCGCCGATGATGAATCCTGCCATGAGGATGGGTTTCCTTCCGAACTTGTCGGAGAGTGTTCCTCCTATCACTACGGCCACTATGTGGCCGACTGTTCGGAGACTTATTATGAAACCGATATAAAGCGTAGAGAAGAGGAGTCCCTCCTTCAGGTAGAGTTCGAAGATTGTCTGGAATATTCCTTGCATGATGAGCATGCGGGAGAAGGAGCAGACTGAGAGGGCCGCTATACCCCACTCCTTCAGACCTGAGAAGACATGCCTTATTGGAACGCTGGATCTGACGGTCTTTCTGCTCTCCGTCTTCTTCAGACTACCAGAGCTCAGAGCCATCAGAAGAGACAGCGATGTCAAGGCCACTGAGAAGTAGAAGACGTTCGTGTACCTCATATAACCGGCTAGGAAGGCGCCGACGGGCGCTCCTATGAAGCTCCCGATGAACTCGACCCCTTGGAAGGTGCCCAAGGCCCGGCCTCGAATGCTTTGTGGGAAGAGATCGATGATTAGGACCGTGTTGTTCATGAAGTAGAAGGCCGTCCCCAACCCCCAGATGGCCCTACCGAGGATGAGGACGTAGATGTTGCTGGCTTGGGAGCATAGGGCAGGACCAACGACGGTGAGACTGATCCCGAGGAGGAGGAGCCTCCTCCTACCTATCCTGTCGGAGATTATTCCCCCAGGTAACTCTACGAAGATTCTTGCAAGGAAGAACGACGAGACGACGAGGCCGACTAGGAGCCCTGATGGATCCAGCTCATCGGCGAGGAGGGGGAGGAAGGAGCTGGAGAGGCCCATCCCCCAGATCGTGACGAAGCCGATGAAGATGAGTTCATAGTAGACCCGTGGAAAAGACCTGAAGGAAACAGCGTTCCCCCGTGGGGAGGCTTCCTCTGACTCGCCCATTCTCGGCCTCACTATTGGACGGCGCAATAAACACTAACGAGTAATAAGGATTGCGTCAAATCCTAGGGAAAAGCGTTCATACAGGAGCCAGGACAAGAAGAGTCCTTTCTCGTCGCTCAAGCTTAAGTGGAGAGAGGAACATAGTAACAAGACTATCCAAGTTGGAGGTAACCGAGTTGTTAAGCTTGCTCGAGGTCGCAGAAAGAGCCTACACAGGCCCGAGACAGGAGGAGATGGACTGGAACATGGGCCTCTTCAAGACGATGCAGAACCTCGTATCGAGACACAAGCTAGCATACTCAGGGCCAGACATCTATATGAGCGTCGACGACGACTACGTGGACAGAGCCTACCGGGCCGCGGTCGAGTTCCTATCGACTAACGGCGTCTACTGCATCACCACGAACAGGATAATTCACTTCGACGAGGAGGAGGTTCTCGAGGCGGCCAAAGCGGCTCCTTCAGAGATTGTTCTGGGAGAAGGCCGAGACACCCGCATAGTCAGGAAACGATTCACAGAGGATTCCAAACCAGTCAATGTCATAAGCGGTGGACACTGTCCTTGGCCCCAGGAGGTCGCGATCATGGCTCAGGCGGCCTACGCCCGCGTGCAGAGGGGGGACATGATCGAGGGTTTCAACATGCTCCAAACGGACGGTCACGCGGTCCATGGACTACCTATGGCCGTCTATGCTGCCAAGAGGGAGGCGGAGATGATGAGGGAGGCCGTCCGGGTGGCTGGGAGGCCGGGGATGGCGATAACCCTCTACCCTGTCCTCACCTCATCTGGACCCATGATCGCCCCCTCTGATCCTGAGCAGGGGTTGAGGAGGACCGACGGTCTTCTCTTGTCGATTCTTCCTGATACTAAGGTTGAGGCGGACTACATCGCGAACGCGATCCACTATGAACGTTACGGTGGTTACAAGGTGAATGGTGGTTGCTACTCGGCCGTCGGGGGCTTCTGCGGTGGGGTCGAGGGTGCTATGGTGGAGACGATGGTGAAGGGCTTTGCTGCGTGGATGGTCTACCGGGACCAGATGCAGTACGGTGGATCGGTCTCAAGTCAGGAGGACGTTCTGACCTCTCGATGGCGGGAGGAGATGGTTAAGGGAGCGGTCGAGGAGAAACTTAAGACTCCTAATTGGCCCACGTATGTGGTTCACAGGGCGTTGGCTAGACATACGAACATAATCCGCTTCGGAGGCTTCGGCGGGAGCACAGGGCTGGGCGGCATCGGGAGCGAGGCCGACTTCCTATCCATAGCCAAGACGACGATGGCTAATACCGTCCTCGGGGTCAACCTCTCCTGTACCACGGGTGGGAATCCCACGCCTCTGCATGTTGAGTTTAAGGTTGAGGCAGCGGACGCGACGGTCAAGGCCAAGATAAGGAGGGAGGAAGTTCCTGGGATAGAGAAGAAGATTGACGCGCTCATAGTTGAGAGGCTTCAGGGACGACGGGAAGCAATCATGGGCGACCGGAGGATGTATGCGTACGTGGACTTCGAGAGGTACTATGGGGAGATGAAGGCGGCCTACGACTTCGTCAACGGGAAACCCACAAAGGAGACGGCGACGAACGCTGATAGGGCGAGAAGGCTCTTGCGGGACCTAGGCCTCGACTTGGAGGCGGCGGCCACTCAGTAGACTGAACCCTCCCTCAGTTCTTTCCTTCTCCTCGGAAGCTCTTTATTATCCATTCTGGAAGGGCCACCTCCTGAGGATCAATACGAACATCCAGAACCGTCACTCGCCTCGAACGCAAGGCTTCCCTCAACTGGGGCCCGAGGTCTTTGGGAGAATCTACGCGTACTCCTTCCGCGCCGAAGGCCTCAGCCCCCTTCATAAAGTCAGGATTCCGAAGGTCCACCCCGATGTACCTCTCACCAAAGTTGTACCGCTGGTAGTGGCGAATAGCCCCATACCCACCATCATTGAGGACTAGTATAGTGATGTCAAGCCCTTCTTGGACAGCTGTGGCGAGTTCGGCGAGCTGCATCATCATCCCCCCATCTCCGGTGACACAGACCACCTTCTCTGCGACGCATCTCGCTCCCAATGCGGCGGGGAGGCTGAAGCCCATGGAGACGTTCCCCGAGGGGAAGAGGAAGCGTCTCCCCTCCTTGCTCTCAAGGAACATCATGGGCCACCAAGCGTTGTTCCCGGAGTCGAAGGTCACGACAACATCGCCTTTAAGGGCCTCCGACAACTCCCTCATGACCCGCTGAGGCTTCAGGGGAATCTCGTCCGAAGTCAGCTTTCCCTCGTACCGAGCGTTCCTCTCGGCCTTAAGCGACTCTATCTCCTCTAGCCACTCAGTATTGAGCCGCCTCTCATGCCCCTCAACATCCTTCAGGAGCATACCTAGGAAATCTCCCACGTCCCCCACGATGCCGAGCTCCGCAGGATAGTTCTTACCAACCTCATTAGGGTCTATGTCAACATGGATGAGCCTTCCGTTGATGCGTAGACTCCAAGAGCTCGTAGACCTCTGGGCGAAGCGACACCCTAAAGCCAACAAGACATCCGCCTGAGGCACGATCTTCCAAGCCACCTCGTCGTTGAGGAGGCTAAGGGAGAAGGGTGAACCGTCGGGGACCACCTCCTTGCCGGTAATGGTCGTGGATATGGGGATCCCCAGCTTCTCAGAGAGGGCGCGGGTGAGAGCCGAAGCTTGTGCCGAGAGAACTCCACCGCCGGCGATTATGACGGGGCGCTGTGCTTCGAGGAGAAGTTTCGCGGCGAGGCTGACCTTCTCCGGATCAACCGCAGCTTGAGCCACAGAAACAGGTTTCAACGCCTGAGGCTCTCCTTGAGACGACTGGACATCCAAAGGAATCTCCAAGAAGGTCGGCCGAGACCTCCCCGAAACCGCTTCAGCAAAAGCCTTCTCCAAGAGGGGCAGAACCTCCTGAAACCGATCCGCCCTCCCACACCACTTCGTGATCGACACCAGAAGGGACTGATGCTCGACCTCATGGATCGTCCCTTTACCAATAGAGGCCCGCTGAACACCCCCCGACAAGACGAGGAGAGGAGTCGAGTCCACGTAGGCTTCAGCGATCCCCGTCATAGCGTTAGTTACTCCCGGTCCCGGCGCGAGGAGGCAGACGCCTGGCCTCCATCGGGTTCGGGCATAGCCTTGGGCCATGAAGCTGGCCCCCGACTCGTTTCGAACAATTATGGTTCTAATACGACTCGAACTCCTCAGCGCATCGAATAAGGGGAGGTTGTGGACGCCGGGGAGGCCGAAGACGAAGTCGACACCATAATTCTCTAGGGCTTGGACGACCGCCTCTGAAGCGTTCATACCCTAGCTCTCTAGTATGCGAGCCGAAAAGCCTTTCTTCATATCGGGATTGGCGTCGTTGCTCTTGCTTATGTGAGGGCTTTGATTACGCTCTCTGAGAAGAGTCTGAGAGTCTCGACATCGGTCACGTCCGGGAAGTTGAGGAGGAAGTGGGTGGCGCCCGCATCTATGTATTCTCTGAACTTCCCCACCAACTCGTCAGGCGTGCCTATCACCCTCGGCTGAACCGTCTGATACACATCCACAGAGACCATCCCAGGCTTGAACCTCTCAAGCTTCCTCTCCAACTCTCCCTTATTCTCTGCTGTGACGCATCCGACCCCCAAGGCGCTCCTCATCCCCTCGAAGCTCCTACCGTGGGCTGTGAAATAGTCCTTCAGGGCCTCCAGATGCGCTCCATATTCTGCCGGGGTTGGGAGATACAGGCTGGATATTGTCCACCCGTCCGCGTACCTCGCTATCAGGTCGAACATCCTTCTCCTCCCGATCATCACCCCGACCCAGACAGGGGGATGAGGCCTCTGGACAGGCCTCGGATTACAGACAGCCTCCCTCACACCATAGTATCGGCCTTGATATGTGGCCTTCTCCTCGGTCCACATCCTCCTCACGATTTCGAGGCTCTCCGAGAGTTGGGAGATCCTCACAGAGGCCTTCGGGAAGGGTATGCCGTAGGCCTCATACTCTGGCCTGAACCAGCCGGCGCCGATCCCGAAGTCGAGACGGCCGTCGCTGATGAAGTCGAGGGTCGCTGCCATCTTGGCTAGGACCGAGGGGTGTCTGAAGGAGTTGCAGAGGACGAGGGTGCCCAACCTGATTCTCCTCGTGGCGGCGGCCAGGGCTGAGAGCGTCGTCCAACACTCTAGGATCGAGTCCGCCGGCGATCCCAAGGCCATCAAATGGTCGGAGAGCCATGCCGAGTCAAAACCAAGGCGCTCACATTCTATAATGACATTCTTGACGGTATTGAAGTCCACGTTCGCCTGAGGGAGATAGACTCCGAAACGAGCCAACGTGCTCACGAATACATACTCTGGGGCAACTTCCTTAAATGATTCTCACCCTTGCTCATGAAATTGGGGAGCAACGCCAAGGGCGCACCGTGGGATGTAGCTTCTACTTCTTCTTCGCCCCGCGTTCTGGGCAAGCGAGCAGGAGGGTCCCAAGGAGGCCGATGAGGATACAGGGCGGGAGAAGTACTAGGGTTCTCACCAGCCTCGTGACAGCCCTTCGACGACCTCTGCTCTTCGGCTTCAACTCGGTGTTGAATGGGTGTGGGATTGGAAGCTCTTCCATCCAGAGACCCTTTCTCTAGAAACAATTACATCTTTTCTAGATAATAAGTATGTATGATTTTGTCATCCGAGGCCCCCATTTCAGGGCGCCGATGGATTGAACTCTTCATTACAGTTTAAGCCATCAGGAGGGAGTGATATTGAGGAACAACTCAAAGGACCATAACTTGAAGGATCGTACGCATGGACCGTGACATAAAATCCGCCAGTCCATGTGTTACATAGATTTTACTATCTATGGCAGGGTTGCAGTCATATACGCTATTCCTATCTTGGGTATGTCGCTTGTCCAGCCGCTGTAGTATAGTCTGATTCTGTCGTCGAATAGAAAGATCTGACCAGTCTGATCGACCGTTGGACTTGAGCGGTAAATATGCTGACCATCCCACGCATCCGCCGACCCCCTCCCCAAGACTTTGCCCTTGTCGACCCACGTCACCCTGTCGGTAGAAGTTAGAAGAGCAAGTTCAAACGAAGAGGACCCCAAAAGTTGTCGTACAACATACATGTAATAGAGATTGTCCCTTGGGTTTTTAGCAATATTTAGATGACCAACTCCGGACATGAATTCGTCGTCTTGAGGCACATCCATTATGGGGTTACCGCCGTTGCTGCGAACGAAGTTTCTAATACTGTTCGTCGCATCGTCCCAGGTAAAGGTGGCTAAGCCGGCCTTCCCTCGGTTGTTGCCGCTCGCCTCCTCAACATAATATAGGTAGAAGACACCGTTCTCATAAAGCAGCGTCGGGCAACTCACCTTGGATACTGTCCCCGCCCTCTCCCAAGGTTGTCCCCCCACGTCGTTTCCGGACAGTATTATGGGGTTAGGATTCCCATCTACACTCGCCCCGTTGTACTGGGTCCAAGACTTCCCGTCCGAGGAGTAGGCGAGGGCTATCTTCCTACTATCAGTAGCTTTATCGCCTCCGTCCCAGACCATGAACCATTTATTGTAGTCTTGGACAAAGACGAAGTCAGGATCAGGATTTTCAAGATCATTCCATTGGCCAGAGGTCCCTGCAGGGATCACGGGGTTCGATATCCCGGCGTCCGTCCAAGTTATGCCGTCGTTGCTCCTCACAATGCTCGGGTTCTCTTTTGACTGCGGAGGATAAGGCGTGTACACCATCCAATACTTGTATCCGTCCCGACCCTCCGGGAAATAGATGACATCGGGGTGCACGGCCCCGCTGGCCCCATATTGGGGAATCGTAGTTAGAGGATTCCCCGCATACTTGGACACAGGCGGCGAAGCTAAAGGGTCGAACTCTTCATTATAGTCTAGTCCTTGCGGACAGGTGGAATCATCCCTTCCTCCAATAGCATACAATTTGTTATTAACTACGCCACAACCCACTCCATCTCTTTGATATGTTGCTTCTGCCAAAGCTGATGACCATGTATTTGTGGAAGGATCATACCTATACAGACTTCTATAGAATACCTTGGTTGACTGCCTCAAGCCGAATCCATAATAGATCTTCCCATCTATAACTGGATTGTCTCTAAGCGTACCGTGGGCCGCGTAAGGGCCTGTTGCTTGAGCGGAACTCCACTCGTTATTAGTTGGCCTAAAATAATAGTTTGTATTGGTACCGTCTCCACCGGTATCGTCATAACCTCCTATAATGTATATTCTATCCTCTCCGCCTACATTAACGTAAGCACAAGTACCCCATCTTCTTTGCACAGGGCTGTCAGCTTTTTGAGTATATGAATCCGAAGAAGCGTTGTATTCATAGGTATAGATACCTTGAAAAATATAAATCTTGCTTCCTACAGTTACAGCGTGTTGACCTCCCCATTGATGAACCAAATTCGTGGGAAGATTATTTTTGGTTGTCCACCTATTTGCAGTAATATTATGTGCCTCCACTCTGTTATTGGATGCGCCGTCGTTGCCGCCGAAAACATAAGCTATGCCATTATAGACTGCGGATGCACCACCCCAGCGGGCATAAGTCATATTTGCTTTGGTTGACCAACTATTAGATGAAGGGGTATATTCTAAGCAATAATTCTTTCTATCTGTATCTGATGATCCGTATCCTCCAAACACATATATCGTTGAGTTGTATGTGACTGCTGTAATGTCTGCCAGGGGGTATGTCATTGCTTGTTTTGCGGTCCAAGACCCAAGATAGGGTGAGGAAGACACAACGGTAACAGTAGCGTTGTTCGTTCTCACAGATGAACCGGAGCTATCGTACACATTAGCGAATATCGTCGATTTGCCAGGATAGGCGGCCACAAGAGTGTAGGATGTACCGGTTGCGTTGGGTACTAGCGTGCTGTTCAGAAACCATTGATAGGAGTACGAAGGTTTGCCACCATTCGTAGTCAATACGAATGTCACAGACTGGCCGATTTCTATGTTGGCTGAGGAAGGAGTTATCTGCGCGTTGAGGGGGGTTGGCGTGGAAGATGGTACGTAGGTGGCATACATGCTCTCACCCGCCTCTTCGTAGTTCATAGTTTGGCATGGGTCGACGAATTCGTTCGTGTAACTGGCTTTCTCCAGCCATCTTCCCTGTGTCCCAGTATCATACCGGCCATAGGAGTTGCCGCTGACACTGATCGCTAGCCAGTAATCAGCGGCCTGTAGAAGCGTCTTGGTGACAGACCAAGTGTGCCATCCGGTGGAAGCGATGGTTTCACTGGCCGTTTGAAGTCTCAATTTACCGGGTAGACCGCTGGTTGTGCTCTCGTATATCGCCATCTTGGCGTTGTAACCTGAATTGGCAAAGTAGTAGCTCAAGGTAACGACCTCTCCAGCTTCTGGAAGAGTGTATATTGAGGCACTCTTCTCGTTCGGGCCATTGTAGTACACAAGTCCGCCTATCGTGGTCTTACCAAATGTTCTTGAGGAAGGCTCCGGTGGAGAAGTTGAGACTGAGACTGTGGCGAGCGAGTCGGCGACCGCGTTGGCGCTGTCTTTCACGCGGGCGAGGACGCTGTGGTTCCCGGCGGAGCTTCCGGTGAAGAGGTAGGATATGCTGGCCTGGGCTGGGTCGAGGACGCTGTCTAGGAACCATTGGTACGTGTAGGGTGGGGCTCCTCCGCTCACCGTCAGAGTGAAGGTGACTGAGGACCCGACTTGGATATTGGCGGAGGTAGGTGCTATGGATGCCATCAGCGGTTGAGGTGGGGCGGGTTCGCAGCTGGTTCCGATGTATTTGTTGTCAATGACGACGCAGTCGGAGTAGGTGGCCTTGTTGTAGCTTGGGTAACCTACCATTGCTCCTATCCGAACAGAATTGACTAAGAGACCATTGTTGCTGGCCTTATATGTTGCCAGCTGGCCGCCGCCGATCCAGAGGGTGACGGAGCCGGGTGAACCGACCTGTACGCTCACCTCGACGCAGTACCAGGTGTTGGCGGAGACGGAACCGACCTTTCCGGGATACTTGACCTTGCCGTCCCAGTAGAGGACCCGCCAGCCGACGCTCGACTCCTTGTATATCTGGACCCTGGCGAGAAGGGTTGTCCCCGAATAGACCTGTATGACGTCGTGGCCGTAGTAGTTGAGGCTGGGTAAGGTGGCTGTCCTGACCCAGACGCGAACGTTGACGCTGGAGAGCGAGGAGAGGGACTTGTAGACGTAGGAATCGGACGAGCCGGACGCATACAGGGCTTGAGCGCCATGATGGACGATTGAAGACTGGACTGAGACCGTCCCAGACTGACCCGTCCAAGCAGATAGACCGTTCTCGAAGCCATCGCTGAAGAGAGGAGCGCTCGCGGCAACTCCCGTGCCCACGTTCGAACCGATCATAGCGCCCGCGAGGGTTGCGAGGCATAGAATCAGGAGGATCGCGCAGGTCATAGGCTGGACATGATGGGATTGCCGCGGAGGTGTCCCCATCATAGATTTCGAAGAAGAAGGTCTCCCGGTCTTCGCCATGCCTAACCCTCACTATGTGAGATTACTGTGTCAAAGTCTGTTTTTTGGGCATCTGGAATGACGTATAGAGTCAAAGGAAACTCTCACCTGCTCTACAATTCATAACGAAAATACAGAGAAGACTTCTATAAAAGATAGATAGTTTTTATGTGCGATAACTTCTAGAAAATAAGGACAATTCTTCTAGAAAACATCGACAATTCTTCTGGAAATAGCCAGAATAAACATATATGAATAATAGGGATATATGGCTTTCTTCTCCGAAGGCCTTATCAGGTTAACGAGAGAGATGGTCCCCCGTGATCCAGATGAGTTCACAGAGAAAGACCATTCCCACCGACAGGATAATGCTCCAAGACTTCCACCACATATGCCTCCTCGTCAGGGACGTGGAGAAGGCCGCGGAGAACCTCGCCAAAAACTTCGGCATAGGTCCCTTCACAGTAACCCCCTACCAGGCACCCGCCTCAAAGGCAACGGTCCACGGAAAACCACAGGGGTACAAACTGAAGTTCGCCAACGCAAAGATAGGCCCAATAACCCTAGAACTCGTCCAACCCGTCGAAGGCAACTCCGCCCTAACAGAATTCCTCAAGAAACGGGGCGAAGGACTCCACCACCTAGCCTACCGCTGCCCACCACCCATCGACGAGGAACTGGCCAAATGGAAGAAACTCGGCATCGACGCGCTCCAAGTCGATAAGAGCATCTCTGACGACCCACGCTACGGATGGGCCTACATGGATACGGAGAGCCTCGTAGGCTGCATCCTCGAAATAATATGCCTACCACCCTAGACAAGAGAAGCGATAGCTTTAGTCACGAGGATCAGACCAGAAATCCATTAGTTCTCCGCGCTATGAACTATATCCAAGAGGTCATTACGTCAAGTAGTAGGAAGTACTTGCGAGCAGTCTCATCGTCCTCTTTCTAGGTAGCCCAGGCGTCTGCCGATGGCCTCAAGCATCGTCGTGTCAGGGTCGCTCCTCAGGAGAACTCTCAAGGGGTCGCTCTTCTGAGTAGCTCCTACTTCGTGTTTGATGAGCCTGAGTTCCGTGATGTGCCTTGAGCCGTCCTTCCAGGCTCCGTCCGCGAAGATGTGGTGGAGGCTCACGATCCGATACACCTGATTCTCGATTCCAGATGAGGGTGCGTTCACGTTGAGGGTCTGCCCAGCATACTTGAGATCCGTGTTCCCTACAACTGTAACCTCTAGGCTCTGGAGGGGTCCTTCCGTCTAGCCAAGACCGTTTCCGCGTATTCCTCCAAGGCCTTCTGACTGGCTAGATCGGTCCGCGTCTCAGCGTGCATCCGTTTCCTATAATTCGTTTGGCTCGCCGCGTCCTGCTTCACGACCTTAGCCCTGATGCTGCCTGGCAGCACCAATCCATCGACGATCAGATCGGTGCAGGGGTTGACGCCCCCGACGCTGACCGCTATCTTCTTCACCTTCCAGTTGAAGGAGGCTCCTGCGGCGTAGTCCCACTCGTCGTCTGGGCCGTCTATTTCTACGTGGGCACCGATGGGGCATTCCCAGAAGCGCCATTGTCCGCTAAAGACGGGGGTCTTGCTGTTCGTTGAGTCGCTGATGATGACGTTATCGTCGGTGTCTGTGAGGATGAAGTTGCCTCTTGTGTCGCTGCAGATGGAGCGCACCCAGCAGCCGATCCTGTCGACCGTTATCCCACTGAAGTCTAGGTAATCATAGTTGTACTTGGGGAAGAGTAGGTGGAGCCTGTCCTCGCCTTCCTCGACGTAAGATCGAATAGAACCCTTCCCAACCATGACCTGCGATAACTCATCTATGCATGAGTCGATCGCTGAGAAGAGGTAGTCGATATAGACGTAGACTACGCTCGACTCGGCTGTTCCTTGGTCATAGTTGAGGGTGATTCGGTCGATGTCTGAGAGGTTGGGTGGAGTAGGGCTTTGCGAGTCGTAGGCGGAGATTACTATTCGTCTCCAGTACCAGCCGAGCCAGTTGTAGGTGAGGTTGTACTGGTTGTAGTTCCCAGCGCCGTCGACGAGGCGGATGTAGCCTGTCTTCCCCGTGTTCGGGCTGTATAGCCACAGGCAGAGGAGGTTCTTGCCGGAGAAGCTGATCGGGGCCGTAGGGTTGTAGGAGAGTTCGTGGTCTCCTCCGACGGTCCTGTCTATCGTCCATCTGAGGCTTGCCGAGCCCTCCTTCTTGACCGAGGGGTCGACAGTCATGGTGTCGGAGGCGATGCTTTTGTTCCAGTCTGTTGAGGAGTCGCAGTCGTTTATCTCCTCCTTACTCCCGTAGCCCTTGTCCGTGACCCAGTCCCCGCCGTTCCCCTCCGTGTAGTGGTCATTGACCGCGCCCGAGAGGATGTGGACATAGTTCTTGATCGTGAAACCTTCCCGATAACCCAACCGCAACCGTAGGATATTGTTTCCGCTGTCCCCGGGGAGGCTCTTGAGGGTTACGCCACTCGCCTCGCCAGGTGCACCCAGAGAGAAGAGATGAAGCATCTTGTCGTCGGCCACATAGAAGTCGGCGTCCACGCTCTGCGCCAGTTCGCGGAATCCGTCTATAAGGAAGGTCCGTTGGAACCCGAAGGTTCTCTTAGGTATGGCTGAGGCGCTTGAGTAGGTAATCTCGCTCCCAGCTGACGTGAGGGCGTCTGCGAACATGTCGTCGACGGGCGTGTCCGCGTACTCCTTCTCCAAGAAGAGGTTGGCCAAGTCCTGTCCATAGTCTCGACCGGCGACCTCGATCGACTCGTCGCGAGTATCTGCCTCATCGTCGATGTAGGGGTTCACGTCGTCTACGTACCCCTTCATCAGGCTTACGTTGTCTATTCGGAACTCGCAGTCTTCTTGAGGAAGGAATTTGTCGCCGTACTTGTTGCCCGTGTTGAGGAGTAGGACTCTAAACCTTCCGAGGCCTGCCTGACTCTCTCGCCAAAGCTCTAGACGCAGCACATCGGCGCTGACGACTCCGTCGTTGTTAGGCCCACCGTTGGTTCCGATCTTGGCGTAGACGTTACTCAGGGAGGTACACCCCTACGGTACTGTTCATCCAAGGCCCGCCGATTGAGCCGCATTTGTTCCTCAGTCTCAGTGCTCATCCGCTGGTAGGAGCCTGCGATTCCGCTTAGGAGGCCGAAGCCGGTCATGATCGCCCACATCGTTGGGGTCTGCCAAGAGAGATGGTGGAGGGAGAGGAGTAGACGCTCGACGAGTTCCAGCTGAGGAATCATCCCTATGAGCCGTAGGCCAGCTGTCTCCAAAACTTGATTACGCTGAATGAGGTGTTCGGTCCTTTCGATGGCAGCGTCGATCTCTTCGCCTACAAGGGAGATTCGAATGGTCTCGCTCATTCCCTGACCACCGACAACCTGCGGTGCAGCCGACTCTGAAGCACTTCCTTCACGTTTCTCCACCTCAGCCGACAACCACAATTCCTATGCAACTCGGCCGAAACCTCCGTGAGGCTCACAGGGACATTGTGGGGGAAGACCCTCGCCACCTCGTCACCAAAATAGACATGACCATCGAGGGCAAGGCATCTGGGGCAGATCCTCCCGCCGACGGCTTCGAAGACCCACTCCTCATCAGGCTGAAACCCTTCATAGCCAATATCTTCCCAGAGCGACAGATGATCCTTGAGTCTCCTGAGGGCGGCAAGGACGCGGCTCGTATCCCCCTCGATCACGATTACTCCGTTCACGATCTCGAACCCCGTGGAGGCGGGTTCGTTATAGAGATGTCCCAAGGAGGTTCAGGAGGCGACCAAAAACCAAGGCTCTCTTGGAGGCGTTTCGAGATCTCTAGGTACCGCCAGACATGGCGCATCGGGAGCTCCTCAATCTCATGTAACCTCAGGCCGAGGAGGACGAGGCTATATGTGACACCGTCATAGAGGGCGTCAGCCCTCCTTGAGTCCCTACGGCGAAGCTCTTCGAGGAGTTCACGGAACCTCGTATCCGCTGTGGCCATGAGAGATCGCCTTTCAACGATGGAACTTGGTTATGAGTCGCTATAGCTGATGGAGTAGGCGAGGCCCGAGTAAGTGTATACGACATCCTCGTAGCCCTCCACCCTTGTTTCCTCAGCAGGCCCTATGATTATGGCGTTATCAATGACGTATGCGCGGGTCTTGTCCTCTCCCGTCGCGGTCTTGATGGGGCAGAGAGTCCTCAGGTATCCTATGACGCTGCTGTCGCCGTTGTCCACGAGGGCTGGGCTGCCTCCCGGGCCAGTCACAGGTTGTGTGTAGAAGGCGGTTCTGCAGTCGCTGAGGAGGAGTAGTCTGAACTCGAAGTGGCTGTGTCCCTGCCTCCATCCGATGGGCAATTTCGTATTGGCAACGAATCGCGGTGTGACGAGGTGTACTCGTCTGTACCTGAACCCCACGATGCCGCTGTCGATGTCTGTCTTGTTGTTGGCGTCGTAGCCGATGTAGATGTGGCTGACTCTACCGGGGAGGATCTCGGTTCCAGTCATAGCCTCTCACCTTCAACCAGTCGAGACGACGCCTCTATCTGAACCAACGGCGCATCGAAGGTGCACCCACTCTCCATGGAGGCCACCGTCCTCGAGGACCCTTTCAGTAATTCCGACAACGGGCTGACCAGCGCCGATCTCCCCTCCACATAAGGAACAGGTACGGTCCTCTGCCCGGATCTGGAAACCCGCTGTTTGAGCGACGTAATGCCAGCCAGTATTATATCGAAAGTAGATCCTCCCGTTCGTCGAGTCTATGGCGATCTTCCCGTCCTGCACCGTCGTGAAGTCTCCATCCCCCACGGCTCCTGCTTTCACTTTTGTCGCTATCCCGTCATAGGAGTAGACCGCCCCATCTTGGTATACGGCGAATCGGGCGCTTCCAGCTTTCTCGCAGCGAATGAATTGTCCAGTAAATGAACCGCCACCACCGCCGCCGAAGTTCATTATGATACCGTAGCCCGAAAAGGCGACTTGATCGCTGTACAGATTGACGAGGTTGCCGGAAGTTATGTTGTTGGTCGTCACTACTAAGGCGTCAGGAACGGCTGCTCGCGGCTGAACCTGTAGAACATAGGCGGATTCGTTGGTCAGACTCTCAATCAGTGCCTTCTTGGCGTAGATTTGACCGGTAGAGTAGATTACGAAGCGAGCAGCATCGTCAAGGAGACAACGGATAAACTGCCCAGTAAATGAGCCGCCAGAAGCGCCGAAGTTCATATGTATTCCGTAGCCGCTGAATGCTGACTGGCCGTTGTAGAGGTCGATGATGCGGCCTGTAGTCATTACGCCCGCTGTGAACTGTAAGACGCTGGATAGTGCTACAGCGGGGTTGAGCCTGACTAGTATTACGTCGCCCGAGTCTGAGTCGGTCTGTATGTTGAGGATGTTGCCAGTTGCGCCTGTTCCACTTTCAAAGGTTGCGGCATCGCCCGAGCCCCACTTCTTAACCCTTATACCCCTTCCAGTTCCTGATGGTTGATTCTGGTTGACGAAGCAGTTGAAACCTATGCCGTGAGTGGTTCCAGCTATTTGAGCCCAGTAGGCGTCTCCATCGGAGAACTGGTTTACGCCGATGGCGGGTCGGTCTACGCCCGTTTCTCCAGCATCTACTAATACACCTTGGTCAGGATAGGAGCTGAAATGCTGTGTCGTAGATGATCGGGCATTGACGTAGAAGTGGACTCTAGCGGTAGCTCCTGCCGACTTTCCCCCAGTGCTTGCGTCGGTCACCTTCAGATTGGCGATCATCGATTTGGCAGCGATCTGGAGATGGTCGGTGCTCGGATTGATCGTCCTAATCTCAACGTCATCAACGTCCTCGCCTTCGACGACTATACCGCCGGGAACTAGATTCCCTGTGGGAATCAATGTCACGCCTTTCTTGAGGTAGAAGTGTCTTCCACCCGCTGTTACAGCAGACTGGATAAGGGGGTCAGCGGAGGTTCCACTACTTACTGCTCCTGTCTCGCAATTCTTGCAGTAGTAGGTCGTCCCCACCTTGTAGATGGTGTAGCTCGCGGTCTGATGCCCGACCCCAAGCTTGATCGCATCCACCATGTCGTTCCAGTCGCCGCTGAGGACTCTGTCTCCAGCGGCCTTCCTTGTATCCCAAGGCATTTCTTATTCCTCTAACTTTGACTTGTCCTGTAGTAAGTGAGGCCGACCTCAACCCTGCTCCGATAGATCTTGGGAGTGACGTTGACCTCATCCAAGTCGCGCCACCCAGAAACAATCTGATAACTCAGGTCCGTTCCCGGGTTGGAACGGAACTTTTGGACGACGGTGTCGACCTCAGTAACCATCTTCCACCTCTCCTCCTCAACATCGCTCCAAACGTCCACCGCCAAGATAGCGTCGAAGCGCCTGACCTTGCTGTCCACCATCGTATTGCGAACGGTCGTCGAGACGTGCCCTATAGTTATCTGGGGTGGGGAGAGCTTTGCGTCGAACCAGCCGACGGATATTATGGGAACGAAGCCAACGGCACTGTCCCAGCTGTGTTGCTCCAACAGATTACGTAGGACTATCCGTGGATCCTCCACCTAGGTCACCGCTAGACGCTCAATCACTGCGCTTCGATAGGCGAAGCTTTCCCCGATCCAATACTCAACGGGTGGGTGGACGAGGTACTCCACGCTGTTGACGATGAGGAGGTCTTGGCTGGCCAGTCCGTCAACGGTCTCGACGGTGGAGAGGTCTCGTTCAGCGTATCCTGGGGGTAACTCCCTCTCCTCTTGCGGAGCCATTGGGCGGACGCGGCCAGTGATCGTTGCTTCGAGATATGTTACGGTGAGCTTTCCTGTGGAAGGGTCGGCTGAGCCTTCGCGTCGGATTTTCCTCGTCATCGTCTGCTCGTAGTAGATGTTGAGGGATTGGGTGTAGACGTTGAAGCGGCTTTCGTTGAAGTAAGCGGTGTCAAAGACCGCGGGGTGAAGCTCATCCTTCGTCCTCCAGAGCGTCGACCTTAGAGAAGCTCAGGGCCTTCGACGACGCTATTAGGCGCTCAGCCGCATCCCTCCACCTACTGGGTGAGGTCGCTTCCCTGTACTCGCCTATGCTCACGGAGTCGGGGTCTCTGAGGGCGATGTAGCTAGCAGCTAGGAGCATGCTTAGGAGACGCTTCGTCTTCGCTGGTCTGTCGTCGAGGCTTCTGTCCGCCATTTCCTGATCCGCCAAACTGATCAGGGTCTCTACGTCGCTGTCGGTGAGTTTCGTGTTGATTATGAGTCGGACGTCTCTAGGGGTGCAGTTGGCCAATCAAGGTTCCTCCACGGTGATGGTTATCTTCTCCGACTTCTGTCCCCCACCTGTGAAGGATGCTACCCATCTTACCTCCCAGTTCCCGGAGGCGCCGTCAATCGGGATATCGAAGTCCACCGTGTATATCCCTATGCTCGTCCTAGCTGGGTCGCTGGAGGAAGCTCTGCTAGTTCCTGACACGTCGTAGAGGGTTGTGGTCTGGTTTGCCGGATCGACTAGGTTGTGGTCTTTGTCCTCGATACGCGCCTCAACCGTTATCCTGTCACCGAGTCTAATTGGCATCGGGATTCACTCTCAGAGCTATCATGGGTCTAGAAACATCCAAGGAAATGTTCTTGCGGAGAGAGGTGGAGAGGGAGATTCCCCCACTCCACTCGTTTAGGACGATGATATAGGGTCCTAGGCCGACGATGAGGACGCTTTGAGTGATGCCCTCAGAGCCGGATCCCGAATCCGTGATTACTCCCAGTTGCCGCAGCTTCGCCAGTATTTCAGCGCCGGAGCCCGAGTCGAGGACGATGATATCTCGATTAGGAGTTAAGATGGCCTCCGAGCCGAGGCCCGAGTCGATGATGATCGCCACGTTCCTTAACCTAGAGACGAGTTCGCTTCCAAGGGCTGAGTCCAGTATGCTCATGAGGCGGGCCTTCTCCATGAGCTCGGAGCCCGTGGCGGTATCGGAGATGATTCCTAACTGCCGTAACTTACTTAGGAGTTCTGAGCCTAGGCCGGAATCAAGTATCGGCGCGAGTTGCCGTTCCTTGGCGAAGGCCTCGGCTCCAGTTCCTGCGTCGGTTATGGGGGCCACGTTCCGTTGCTTGCCTAGTGTCTCCGAGCCGCTTCCAGAATCCGGTATTGTGGCTAGGTTTCTGATTTTGCCTGTTACTTCGGCGCCTAGGCCAGAGTCGCTCACGCTGATGTTCGTGGGTCCGCCCGCTGGCTGATTGTAGCCAACAACATAGATGTCTATGTATGTTGCGTCGCCTATCCATGTCTCATAGATTTGCCCCGAATCAAGCCCCATAGCCATGCCAACTGCTGCGCCCGTAGTATCACCACCTCCCTGCCTGAACAAGTGGCCAGTAGTCCTGTTATCGGTCGAGCCGTTCTTTCTCACATTTGCTTGAACATTGTTGTAGGCCGCGTTATTTTTGGCCATTAAAAGAACGCCATCTGCTGTTGCCGAAGTTTGCGCTGTAACGTCCACGTCCGTCCACGCACTTGCAGATGCAGGACTGTTTTCTATAGGAGAACTAAGAAAGACAACTTCACCCTTAGTGTAAGCCATAGTAAATACTGTTATGTCAGCGTGTTGAACCTTGACCTCATAGACCCTATTCGCATCAAGAGCGCAGTACATCCATTTCTCGGCAGAGTAACCAGTCGCACTCGCACCGTAGGGCCATTCGTCGGATGAGCCGTTCTTTCTAATGCCGCTTCTTTGGTAGTTTGAGCCCGAACCATTTATCGTCAATACTATGATGCCAGTTGCTCCACTTGGTATCGACCCGCTCTTGTCTACGTCGAGCCACGAGCCAGTTGACGAAGGATTCTCATCTGACGGATTATCAAAATAGACTACATCACTACCCGTATATCCTACAAGCCATATTTCGACTCCAGTATCGACATAGGCCTCAAAGATTCGGTTAGCATCTATGCCCACGAAGGCGTATCCGCCGACGTAATCGTTGTCGAGCCTACAGTAGTCGGGGTTGAAGGTACTACCGTTCTTTCGGACTTTAAGATTAAGATAGTTGCCTCCTCCCGCCGTGCCTCGAAGCTCAAGGATAACGCCCGAGGAGCCCGAGGGAACTCCGTCGCCGCTGACATCGACATCTTGCCAGCTACCCTTGGTGGCGGGCGTCTTGTTGACCGCGTTGGTGAAGAAATTGAGGCCGGCGCCCATCCTATGTCTCCGCTATCTCGCTTATCTCGCTCTCCACAGCCCAGCTAGCGTTCTTCAAGGCCTGAAGGTACTGAGCCTTATCGGTCGCCGACAACTGTGTGGGGCTGTCCAAGGTCACGACGACTTTGAGGGGGCCTTGGAGAGTAGTCATGGTCGCCGAGATGGAGTAGTGCCAGATGGTATTGGCGTAACCGGCGCTGAGGAGAGCCTGCTGTAGATCCTCCCAATTCTGTGTGTGCTGGCTCTGAAAGGTGGGGGCGTCGAGCGTCTTGTCCTGATAATAGGCCTTGGTTATGCGGTCATGTTCCTTCGCGTAGAAGGTCTTAATCTCCTCTCGGGTCGGCAAGGATGGTCGCCTAACTTATGGACAACTCGATCGTCAGAACCCAGGTCTCGCCGCTACCTTTCGTGCCCTTGCTGGAGATCTTGCGGTTAAGGTTCTTGTTGGCGGAAGACCCGTTGTCGACGGTGAATTCTTCCCAAGCGAACTCGGCTTGACCGCTCCCGAATGTTCCTTTGAACGTCGCCTTCTGCGAAGTGCCATACGTCGGGTAGCCGCTATCCATTGCTGCGAAGGCCGTTGAACCTCCTTGAAGCGCGGTTTGAGTCGCGTTCTCCGCCGCGCTTGAGTTGCCTACTCCAACCCTTGCGTTAGCGTTTGTATAGGCAGTTTCTGTTCCACCACATACTAGTGTCCAGAGGGCGTTGATTCCTTCGTTTAGGAAGACATTGTGCTCGGAGGTCGATGACTCGTAGGGCTTCGCCCCAGTCTCAAGGGCCTCCGCCTCACTCTTGAAGTCACCGAGGTACTTGTCGACGATGATGCGGGTGGAGATCTTGCCACTCTCATGGGTCACCATGGTTTCCTCACTCTTCCTGACAAATTACAACTCCCAAAGAAGCAAATGTGAAGGAACGTCTCTACTCCTCACCTAGATTGAGCTGAGTTTACACAAGGCGTTACTGTCCTTGACTATGGGAACGAGGCACTCGTAGACGCGGCCGAAGAGGCTGCCGCCGAGGCTTAGAGGTTGAAGCTCCAGCTCGGTCGTTAGGTCTTGACCGACGACGATCTCGAAGAAGCCCGCGTTCTGCCCTGCGCACATCAGGCCTGTCCCTGTGGTGATCGCCGGGGAGACGTAGACCTCTCCGCCGACTGCCTCCCTTATCCACTCTCGGTAGCTGCGTCCGGTGTTGGCGATGAGGACATTCGTCTCCCCCCACTGCGTCGGATGGAGTAGGATGTTGTATGGTGGATAGACTCCGTCTGCTATGAGAAGTGAGATAGCACCGTTTATGGCGTCGGGGATATTTGTTGCTGTGCCGAAGTCCTTGGCAGTGCTGTAGTCGTTTCCCGCGGCTTGGTAGAAGCCTTGAATTCGATAGTTCGTCCCATCTGGTGCGTAACCTTCGATCAGGAGTGTATCCTCTTGGAGCCCGACCTTGTAGGCGGCTGCCTCGGCCGCGCTCGAGTCAAGGGGTGTCCCCATTCTTCTTGACGACTCTAGGTCGCGGCGGTCGATCTGGAACTCCTTGTGGAGCACCGGGATAGGGACGTTCAGCCGCGTCAGGTTTATCGTATCCTTGGAGAGGGCGCTGAAGAGGAAGTCCACTTGGGCTGCGCTCATCTCGCTGAGCTTGTCGTAGCTGTAGAGCTGCACCCCTAGGCCTACTGGGCCACGGACGGGCGCCAGCTTCCTGCCGACTAAGACTTGACGCGCGGCGACGGCGATGCGCTCATCTATGAATTTCGCCTGCTCCGTGGTGAGGGGCTCGTCAGTTCTAAACTGTGAGATCTGGAACATGTTAAATCAGACTCCTGACCATGATATCCTTCGCACTACCTGAAGCGTCAACCGACTCCTCAGCGATGGCGACCACGATTCCCTGAGAGCCATAGGCTCCAGAGATGTTGGGCTGCGCGGCATTAGACGTGACTGTGGTGGCGCCTGTAGGAACCACTAACGCGCTGGCGGCAGTCAACTCTCCGCTAGCGGCGGCGACGAGGCGCGCCCCCTTTACTACGTTCTGTCCTGAGGCGAGGCGGCCTAGGATGACGAAGCCTCCCCCGCTTAGAACTGGGGCTTGGTCGTTTGCCGCGTAGGCTGTGGAGATGTTCGCTGGCCTGTACTGCTTCGAGGCCTGCTCGTAGCCGAGCCAGCCGATGACGTTACCGGCTGCCGTTCCGACCTTGATCTGCGCGTCCGTCGTGTCCCTCTCGACGGGTCTTCCGGGTATGCAGTTGGTGGCCGTCTTGACTTCGAGTTCCTGCACTATTGGATTTCCTGCGATGAGGATGGCGTTGTTGGGTTTCGTGAAGCTGACCATCTTTCTTTTTCCTCTTTTTCGGGTTGTTTAGCCACTACCCTATGGTGGGCCCTCATCATCTCGGGGCGATTCTATCACGTCTGTGACTATGAAAAGGACTGAGAAATGCTTGGAGAGAGATTAGAATCCCTTACATTCTGGGCTAAATGACCCATTCCTTCTTCTGGGGGTCCCATCTTCCCACGGTGAGACCACTTTTCTCATCCCCCTTAGAGGGGAGGCCTTTGACGGTGCGGTCGACGTCATGTCGGAGTAGGTCGTCGAGGACTCTGAGCTGATCTGTCGTCCAAGAGGAGTAGAGGTCGCAGCTGTCCCCTGTGTTAGAGGTGATGTTTGCTAGGAGTTTCTCCCGTTCCTTGAGCCTCCTTTCAGCTTCAGCTCTTGTTAGAGTGTCGAGCTGCCTCTGAAGCTCCCTCTTCTCCGCCTCCAAACTCATCTCCTCAGAGTCCGAGGCAAGCGAGTCGGCTCTGGATTCCGTCCAAGGTGGTACTTCGTCGAATTGCTTGTAGTGGAGCTCAAGATGCTCCTTGACGCTAGCTATGTCGTCCTGAGGTATGTCGACTCCTCCGCGAGCCCCCAATAGGGCTGCTGCCGCTGCTGAGACCCCTCGCCAGACGACTCTCCCATCCGGCAGATGATGGGGCAGCTTGTAGGCTTCCTTGGAATCTGGGTTCTCCACATCGAACCAAGCGCAGGCCCTCCTCAACTCTTCTAGGGTATATTCTGCGGGGTCAAAGTTCCAAGGCTGATCCCTGGGCGCCATCGGCTCTTCCCTAGGCGGCAAGGCTGAGTCCCTATTCAGTCGTGCGCCTTCGAGTGTTCGAGTAATTCTATTGATGAGATTGCTTCTCAACGCTCCCATTCTTTTCCCTCCAACAGCATCTTCTCTGTTCATCCTCAAACCGCACCCCTCAGCGTGGCTACACGCGCCTTCATAATCGACCAGAAGGGCGTAGTGGTCGAAGAGCAAGTTCCGCTGAACCTCGCGGTACTCCTCACCATTCCACACTCCTTTCCTAGTCTCTGGGCGATACCAGAAGCCGACGCTTCCCTCCTTGACCGATCCATCCAAGAGACCTCGAACCAAACTCGGAGGCATGGCATCCCGCCAGATGTTGCAGGTTCCGGTAATGGCGGCCTTCTCTTCGTCAAAGGTCACATCCGATGTGTAGCCGATTACGTGGGTCAGGTCGGAGACGGTTGCGGGTTGCCCCATGATCTTGGGGTGGTTGAGGACTATGGGGCGGTGCTCCATCCAGAGGGCAGCCTTTTGGAGCTCATCCCTTGGTTTGAAACCTCCATTCTGGACGCCTTCCTTGGTGAAGACGGCTGGAATTTGGAGGATATCGATGCCGCTTTGGGCAGTTGACATGAAGGTTGATCGGTTCGAGGTGAAGCTTACTCGTTGATTGTTCATAGATATCGCCTATGGAACCTCAGACTTAGGGAACAATCTCTTCGAGACTCATGTGGACGATGATTATGTGAATGGTCTACACCTTGGAATCTTCTTGCACCTCATCTTCGCAAGCGCGCTTATTGGGTACGCCGCGCCGCTCGTCGGCGCCTAGGCCAAGCTGCGGTTCCAAGCCTAGGATACTCTTTCTCGCCTCTTCGACTGTGGCGAGGGCTGGAGCCGTCCCATCACCTACGAGAGTACGGGCGGTCTGAACCTTCACTAGTTCGAGCTGGGCTCGCTCCCGTTCGTCCAGTTCCCAGAGGGGGTTCCAGACGAGGTCGAAGTCACCCTTCGGTAGAATGCCCCATTCTTGTAGGCGCCTGTAGAACCCCATGAGGAGGGGCTCGATGAAGTCCGATTGGATCGAGGCGATGTCCTTGTAGTATTGGGCGAGGTTCACTTGGCCGCTGGCTAGGGCTCCAGCCGCCGTACCGAGGAGCAGCTGCTTCGGCACCTTGACGGCTCCTGCTATGCGCTCCACGATGGGTTCCCAGTAGCGGGTTGGGTCTAAGGCCTGCCCGCTCCCTGTGACCGTGGTCAGCTCCCAGTTCTTCGGCTTGATGTAGCGGCTCTTCACGGAGATTTCTTTCAGGTACTCCTCCGCCTGATCCAGTTGCTCCTCGCTTGGGGTTCCTTCATAGCTTAAGACGAAGGTTGGGCTCGCGTTCTGGTAGTAGGCCTCCCCAGCGGCCCAGTCGATGTTCTTCAGTATCTGGAAGAGGTCGTAGGCCGGTTCGAGGATGTTCAAGCCCCAAGGGCTCTTCTCCAGAGTCCTCTCCATGACGTGGACAACACGTCCTGCATGGATAGTCTTGGTCTGAGTTCCCGCCTTCCCCTTGACATTAATCTCATAGGCCTGAATCTCCCCGTAAGTGCGGCTCTCAGGGTCCTCGTCGAAGAGGATGCGGCTAATCTCGGCCGAACTATAGGCAGCTAAATATTCGACCCCCCTTGCTTCCTCGGGAGGCTGAGAGATGTCGCCGACAGAGTCGACTAGCCCTAGGACGACTATGCCTAGCCCGTAGAGGCGACAGTAGCGATAGGCTTCGAGGAAGACGCCCTTGACGTTCAGCCTCTGATTAATCTCCCAAATAGCGTCGTCCAGCTTAGAATCGACTACGTTCCCATTGTAGGCCCTTACCTTGAACCACTTGCTGAACACGTCGTAGGCAGGGACGTCCACAGCGTTGGCAGCCAATCCATCGCGCTTGTAGAGGTACTTCAAGTCGTCTTTCCCGATGGTCGTCTGGAAGAGCTTGAAGGGCCTAGCTCCGAAGCCCTGCCTCCTCTCCTCAAGGGCGTATCGGGGTATTCGGCCGCCCTGCTGAAACTCCTGCAGCTGCTCCAGCCCTAGAATAGCTATTCTTCTTCTCGGTCTTCCGCTCAACCTAATCGGCTCCTATAAGGCGCAGCAGTGTCCCTTGATGCGGCGCAGACGGCTAGGGCCAAGGCCCAGAAGCGGTCGTCATGAGTCCCCTCTGGGTGGCTGAACTGCAGGTGCCCGGTCTTCGTCAACTCGTAGCGTTCCACGTTCAACTCATTGATCAACTCCCTATCGTAGGGGAACAATAGTGTCCCAGCCCTCATCTGCTCCTTCAGCGCGGTGGCCAATCCCTCCTTCTCCATCACCGTGAAGCCATGGCCCTCAACACCGGGTATCTCGACGTTACGCATATCTTCGACGATGTACTCCCCAACCCCCGTCTGGTCGCAGTGAACCGCCCTCAGATACCGCCACCGGTCGTTCAAGGCCTTAACGTAACCAATTACGCTCGCGTAACTCGTCTCGAGGGGGAAGCGGTGGAGATGCACCAACCTCAAAGTGCGCTCGTACTTCGCTACCACGGCGAGGACGGAGTAGTCTTGGTGCTTCCCGAAGTCTAGGCCGGCGTAGAACTGGCCTCTGGGCTCCCCTTCGAGGCCGAAGTAGATCACGTTGGGGTCAATGCATCTGGCGAGGACCTCCTGACCTAACCAGACGTCGGTGTCCTCTGCGAACTCGGCCTCGAACTCCATCTGGAACTGGTGAGGCAGGAGCACTTGCCGCATGTCCTCGATGAACTCCTTGGTGATCAGTCCTTCACGCACAGCATCTTCCCAAGTTGCGTGATATTGCCGGAAGCGATGGGCCAGCCTCCCCTTGGTGAATTCATAGAACATACTCTTCGTGGACCATGGGGTTGAGCAGACAACGAGGCTTCCCCGGGTCGTCGCGAGCATTGGGAGGAGGACGTTGTTGAATATGTACTGGTCACTCTGGAAGAAGGCCGCCTCGTCGGCGAGGATCAGGTGTGCCGTTATGCCGCGGATGAGGTTCTCGGAGCAGGGGAGGGCAATTATTCTACTCCCGTTCCTGAAGCGGATGATGGTGCGTTGAATCCGAGATACGTTCGCCTTGCGATACTCCTCGTCCATCCTCCCCAGATGCTCCTGTACCTTATCCATCACAAGCATCGACTGCCTCAACCCCGGTGCCACGATCAGGACGGTTACCTCAGACGACCTCAACGCCGTCAAGACAGCCTTCGCGGCCACCGTAGTAGTCTTCCCCGACTGGCGGCAGAACCGGACGGCAATCCTATCATGCTTGTCAGTTAGGAGGTCTTCTTGATAGGAGAGCGGGTTAAATCTGAGAACGTTCTGGCAGAAATGGAGGTCATCGGAATCATCACTCATTTCCTGAACCTTTGCAAGAGTCTGGGGCGGGGGTAGTCAGGGGGCGACCGACTGGTTCGTCCTCTAGCGAGGCTCTTCGAGCTGGTTCGCTTGCGCTGACTGGTTCCCCGAATCCCCCACTAGAAGCTTGAATCGTTCTTCTCTGACCGCTCAGTGATGGTCTAGCTGAGAGGCCCATAGCCTGAAGCCAGCAGTAAGCCTCTATGTAAGGGTCTAAGGCGATAGTGGGGCTGATGAACCCTCGACCGGTGTAAAGGACCTCACCTTGGGAGACAGCTACTTCTGGATAAGACGTCAGCGAGACAGCTTCCATCCTCTCCCGATCCCAGAAAGCCTCCCGCAACACCCGTCTCCTAGCCTCCCTACGCTCTTGGCTGGATCGGCTTCGTCTATGAGGCATCCTCCTCCCAGTCCTGAGAGTCGCCTCTGAAGCCACACATGTCCCTTCATCTGGGCAGGCGGCAGAGTTCTCGGGTTGAGAAGGGTTGCAAGTAGTTGATCTTAGTCTCCGCCTTCTCTCCGGCGGCCCTCGGTCATGAGATAGAATGGTAGGTTTGATATAACGGTTGACAGGAGGGACTTGGATTCTTTGGAATCGTGGATTGTTGGATTCTGGGATTCTTCGGTCAAGTGTTTTCTGGTAGGGGGCACTTGAACTCTCGTGTCACAGATGTCCTTCGATGAGGAGCTGTGCAGTTGGAGGTTCTGTGCCGACTCTAGTCTCTCAAGGATGTATCGAGTTGAAGAGAAGCGATCATGTCAGAGAAATTGAGGAAATCGTCTACAAGCTGAATTCCAAGGACCCGATAACAGTGCATTGGACGGATATAACGCAGTTTAGAGAAGTCCTCTACGTAACGAAGCAGAAGTATGTCTCACCCGCTTGGGTCTTGGGCCGGTTTCACAGCTACGATGAGGAGAGCGGCGTCTTGGTCTTGGTGAATTGCGTGGTGGATGAACGGCTTCACGACGGCTTCGGCATCCCGATCGGATGCATAGACTCCATCCTTCCGAGTCCCGGCGCTGAGATCCCGATGAAGAGGGTGAGGGGACACGCGCATACTTCTAAGAGTATTCGACGAATCATGAAGAGGGGATGAGGAGGGTGGCGGAAGAGAAGGATGCTAGGATCGTGACCAAGAAGTTCGGTGAGGTCACGGAGGCGGATTATCGTGGGGTACTTGCGATAATCTTGGTTCTCGGCGCGATGGTCATAAGTCTCGTGTCGGTCTGGAACGGGAACCTTCAGGCCTTCACGACGGTGATGGCCATCCTAGGCCCCGTGGTGACTTTGGTTGTTCGGGACTACTTCAAGAGCAGGGAGTAGTTGCAGTGCCTGAGTTGGATCTTGAGCATCGGGGCGAGAAGATAGGACTACGCCTCTGGACCCTAGGTTTCTGGACCCAGGAGACTGTTCTGGAGCTATACGCGGGAGAGGGTAACCTGAGCCGCCTCTACGCGCCCCCATTGTAGGAAGCTCATCTGCGTCGAGAAAGACGAAGGGGCTTTCAAGAGGCTCGAAGGGTATCTTCGAGCCGACAATGTGGAACTCCATAGCTGCGACAATATGGAGTATCTAGAAGAGTTCCATGAGTTAGAGATAACCTTCGCCGACTTCGACGCCTTCGGCTGCCCGAACGCGCAGATCGCCAAGTTCTTCGAGAATCATCCTGTCACGAGGGCGATCATGGTAAACGTCTCCGATGGGAGTCTCCTGAACCTTCAGAGGGGCGCAACTATTGACCTTGAGAAGTACTACTTGTTGAACCTTTTTCCGAAGGGGTTGCTCGATGATCGTGACTTGGTCGCGAAGCGTGGGCTGAAGAGGCTTCTCCCGTGGCTGGTGGAGACTTTCATTCATTCTCTCGCTGCGAAGTATGGGTTTAGCACCCACTTCGTCTACCATGCCATGAGTAATAGGGCCAACGTCCTCTACTACGGGTTCATCGCCTATCCTGAGACGATGACTAGCCTTTGGGCGACGGGGAAGACTCCTGTCCTCCGTTTCAAGAGGGACGTGAGAATCCCGGTTAAGACTATGAGGAAGCATTTGAAGACCTAAGGAGGTACTTCGAGTCCTACGGTTCCTAGGGGCTTCTCTGTCTCCCCCGTCTCTTTCTGTATACCCTCTTGAAGACGAGGGCGTCCCCCTCCTTGTCAGGGAACACCTCGCAGATGTCACCCTCTGACCAACCAAGAATCTCAACGACGGGCTTCGGCACGGAGAGAAAGAGGTATCGACCATAGCTCTTTTTGTGAGCTTGGACCTTTACCGTCGGAACCGGAACCTCTCGTCCCGACTGGGAATCAACTCCCTTACGTTCCAGCACGATCACAACCTCACGTCCACGAAGTCTCGGTCAAAGGACTTTTTGTCTTCGGCGCCATCTGAGTACCCTACTGTGGTCGGGATGTAACTTGGATCGCCGCTCGCCTGCCCGGCTCATCGTTTATTCTGATAGGCTCCTGATGGAGATTACATTATCTTTCCATGACCGTGTCAAAATCTTGGGCATGATCGCGCGGTGGGAAACTTCTCGCAGTGCTAAAATGGTATTGGCCAAAGTCCGTCCTGTAGAGATTCTCCTTACTATTTAAGCCATCCTCAGTTTCTATGATGTGGAGAAGCACGTTTCGCCCGGCAACTCTTAGCATTGCTGCAATACTCGGAGATGATATTTAAGGGGGCACGCCCAGAACTAGCTGACCAGTGGTCGGTCATGAGCGGTAAGCCCGAAGAGGGACAGAGGCTCAAGGAACAGATCGTTGAAGAAGCCTCGAAGGGGAAGTTCGACCACAGCCCCCTCCTGAGCACACCACACCAAGTGACCTGCGACAGATGCAGATGTACCTTCAGCATCACGTACCTCGACTACCTCAAGAAGGGCCGATTCAGGGTTGGTAGATTCCAAGCCATAGAAGCGGAGAACCCTCTGGGAGCCTTCTTGGCGATCGAGGAGGAGAATGTCACACCGATAATCCTAGAATTGGTCTGTGAACGCTGTGGAAACAAGATAGAGGTAAGACCGTTGACCGTTGAGTATCTAAGGATCATCGCCAATAGGTCCGAACCTTCAAAGATGATGTACGCCTAGGAAACGCGTGCTAGCACCCCTTCCTCTCATAGCCCGGAACTATGAAGAGAAAACAGTCTCTATTCTATGGTGGGAAATGCAAGGTTTTTATTGTGCGTCAGCAGACTCCCTCGTCGTGAACCGTGATGACTGATACGGTTGAAGAACAGGTTAAGAAGGCTCTCGAAGAGATAAGACCGAGGCTTCAGGCCGACGGCGGAGACATAGGGCTTATGGGAGTGGAGAACGGGCTCGTCAAGGTCAAGCTGAAGGGTGCGTGCGCTGGCTGCCCTATGTCGACCATGACTATCCAATGGGGCGTCGAGCGTTATCTGAAAAGCAGGATCCCTGAGGTGGAAAGTGTCCAAGTAGTCTAGCGTCACAAGGATAGTCCTTCTCAATAACTACCGCATATTCTAGGGGATAATCTCCGTCTTTGAGCAGGTTCTCGAGCGGGTTGGATTACATTGCATTCAAAGGAGTCATGAAAATGTGGTGAAGTCTTGGAAGAGGGCTCAGCAGAAGAGTTAGTTCGCACGACCTCATAGGGTCATGCCAATTCGAGGTGCCTTCAAATAGAAGCCCTTAGCTATTTTTGTTAGGATCTTTATGGACGACCTCGCCGAGGCGCAACGCCTTCTACGTGAATGGAAGGGTAACAGTTACCGCTTCGGAAACCACGCCCTTGACACGATAGGGGAGGCTACAAGGGCCTTCGGGGGCGCAACCCTCATCGTCACAAACGGATCCCCTTGGATACAGAAGGCTCTCAAAGCCGTCGAGGCATCCTTGAGGGAGAGCCAGGTCTCATATAGCCTTGCCCTAGGCGCGAGGCCGAACGCCCCCCTAGAGGATTTATACAGGATAGCGCTTCAGGTAGCTGTCTACAGGCCCTCAAGCGTCCTCGCCTTGGGGAGTGGGAGCACCATCGACGCGTGCAAGGCAGCAAGCGCGCTGGCGACATACACTCCCAAGGAGGTGGCAGAAGTATTGGGGCTCGGGTGGGCAGAGGCTGGGAAGATCGACCCCTACTTCGGGACAGGAGTCGTCACAAAGATTCGGGATGCCACGGGGAAGGACCCGGTTCCAGTCGTCGCGGTCCAGACTGGGGCGAGTTCGGCGGCGCATCTGACGAAGTACTCGAACATCACCGACCCCATGAGGGGGCAGAAGAAGCTGATCGTGGACGAGGCCATCGTGCCCAAGGCAGCCTTCTTCGACTACAAGGTTACTTTGAGTTCGCCCGAGGACCTGACCCTTGACGGGGGCCTCGACGGCATCGCCCACTGCTGGGAGGTCTTCATGGGCGCCTCTGGAAAAGACTACTATGGGAAGCTGGAACACCTCGTCCCCCTCAGCCTCAGACTCATCGTTAACAATCTTCCCCTCGCCAAGAAGGAGCCCCGTAACCTTAGGGCTAGAACCGCCTTGGGCCTAGGAACCGACCTCGGAGGCTACGCCATAATGATCGGCGGCACCAACGGCCCCCACCTAGGAAGCTTCTCCCTCGTAGATGTCCTTACCCACGGCCGCGCCTGCGCCTTACTCCTACCCTACTACACGGTCCTCTTCTCACCAGCGATTCAGGATCAGCTACGGACCATAGCCCCCATCTATCGCGAGGCAGGACTTCTCGAAGAAGATCCGGCCCAGCTCGAGGGTAGGGGATTAGCCGAAGCCGTCGCGACAGCGATGCTCCAATTCAATCGAACCCTCAGCGTCTCAACAAACCTGAGGGAGGCTGGAGTGACGGAGGAGCACTTCAAGCGGATGATCACTGCGGCCAAGGATCCTCAGCTTAGGATGAAGCTCCTGAACATGCCGATGCCATTGGATCCTGAGAGGGGTGATGTGGACACGTATATGCGAGGCGTGCTAGAGGCAGCATTTACTGGCGACCTCAATAGCGTCCTAGTCATTAAACGCTAGGCTAATCAAAGCAGCCACTCTTACTCAGGAAATCAAGACTAACCATATCCTAGCTTACCCATAAGTCGGCATCGCGCACTAGACAAAGACTTACCCAGAAACAGGGTCGGTAAAAAGAGAAGAAAAGAAGGTTATTCGGGTATGGGTTTGATGATGCCGTTCTTCATCATGAGCTGCGTCTCGTCCCTAGCCCTCTTGATGATGCTGTAGGCCCTGTCCGTCAACTCTTTCCTGCTTATCTTCACCCTAGAGACGCCCTGCTCCATCGCCTTCATCCCGACGGCTACAGCCTCCCTCGGAAAGACCTCCCACTCCCCCATATCAGGTATGATGTATTCTTGGCTCAGACCCTTATCTTCGGCGACCCTTGCCAACTCTAGGGCGGCAGCGATGCACATCTCGTCAGTTATGGTACGGCCCTTCACATCCAACGTTCCCCTGAATATTGCCGGAAAACCAAGAGAGTTGTTTACTTGGTTCGGGAAGTCTGAGCGTCCTGTCGCCACGATCCTCGCTCCAGCCTCCTTGGCCTCCCAAGGCCAGATCTCAGGATTCGGGTTCGCACAGGGGAAGATGATGGCGTTGTCCGCCATTGATGCGACCCACTCCTTCTTTATGACGCCTGGACCCGACCTGGATAGGGCGATGCACACATCAACCCCCTTCATGGCTTCAGGGATTCCGCCACGCCGCTTCTCGCCGTTCGTCGTTGTGGCAAACTTCCACTTCACTGCGTCTTCTTTCTGGAGTTCAGTCCTTCCAGGGTTAAGGATGCCCTTGGTGTCTACCATGAATACATTCTTCCCATTCAGACCCATCGCCAGGAGGAATTCCAGAACCGCGGTGTTTGCAGCTCCCGCGCCAATCATGGCCATCGTGATATCACTAATCTTCTTGCCTACAACTTTCAGGGCATTCACCAGACCAGCCGCAGTTACCGTCGCTGTTCCCTGTCTATCATCGTGCCATACAGGAATCTCCAACTCCTTCCTCAAGGTGTCGAGGACATTATAGCACTTAGGTTTCTCGATGTCTTCGAGGTTGATTCCGCCGATTCCTGGTGCGATCCACCTGCAGACGTTGATTATGTCTTCCCCCTTTTGGGTTCCGAGGACGATGGGGAAGGAGTCTACCCCACCTAGATACTTGTAGAGCAACGACTTGCCTTCCATAACTGGTAGCCCTGCCTCAGCGCCGATGTTCCCGAGACCTAGAACTCTGCTGCAGTCGCTCACCACGGCTACGAAGTTCCATCGGCTCGTATACTCGAAGGAGAGATCCTTATTCTTCGCAATCGCCCGACACGGCTCGGCGACGCCAGGAGAGTACCAGATCGAGAAATCCTGAAATGACCTGATGGAGCATTTCGGTATAATCTCGATCTTCCCTTGGTAGAAGGGATGATACTTCATGGCTAACTGCGCTGGAAGGTTAGCCTGAGCCTCACGATCTTTCGATGACATCTGAAAACGCCTCACAACTCTTCTTAGGGCTAACCTTTCACTCTCCTATCCTTATTTAAGCGTTCAGGAGGCTGGAGAAGAAAAAGGTTCTGAGCTACGATACTAATCCAGCATCGCCCAAGCGTCTAGGAGCGTTCTCTTGGAGTTGACGATTATCGTCTCCGGTGATTCGCCGAGTTGGGGTTTGACTTCGAAGCTCATCACCGGCTTCGAGGTAGCGGTCTTCTTGGCGAAGAATCCTACTCGGTCAAGGGCCCTCAGGAAGGCTGCAACCTCGGGGACATCATTCTCACTATTCGGCGCGCCGAAGCGTGGATGCTGATCCCCATAGGCGGGGCTGCTCTTGTCCTTGATTATGCAGTTGCCGATGTGGACGTTCTCCAGATACTCCCCGGCTTTGGCGACTGCTTTAGGCTTCTCATGCAGGAGGGGTAGGTGGCTTAGGTCGATGGTCAGACCGAAGTTCCTACAACTCTTATGGACAGTCTTTGCCAATGTTACAGCGTCTGCCGTAGGACCTATCAGGCACCTCTTCTCGTAGTCGGAATCGAAGCCCTCGAGAGTAATCATCATATTACCCTTGGCGTAGTCGCAGATTTCGATCAGAGAGTCCGCTAGGAGTCTGGTGGCTCGTTCCTTCTCAGAGGCCGCGGGCTTGGGTCCGCTTAGGAGGGTGCATATCTTGGCACCGAGGAGTGCGGCTTCATCCACGAGCTTCTTCGCGCTGTTGATGCTTTCCCTGCGAACCGCGTCATTCAGGTTATTCAGGTCGATCTTCTGGTTCAAGATCGGTGGGGCTCCGCTGTAGATTATGTCCAGGTGGCTCTCGTCGAGGAGTTTTGCAACCTTCGCTCTCGCATCGTCGTTCTTCACCCAGCTGACCTCTATGGCGCCGAAGAACTCGTCGTTCATGATCCTTGCCACGGTTTCGAGGATGGGGCCTTCCCCTCGCCCTGTTTCAGGGAAGATCATGGGGTGGATGATTCCAACGTGTGTCACTTGGCTCAGAAGTTTCATTGTAAAGTTATCCCTAGCGTGCAAGTTTCCGACATCGAGATATTAGCTTTCTGATCAACGGCTTATCCTAGGAAAAACCAAGAGCTGTCCATCAGCAATTCTTATTAGAGCTAGGGAAAGATAGCAAGTCCGAGAGGAGGAAGACGAATGGCGAGATCCAAAGTCTACGTTTCAAGCAACGAGGTGCCTGACAAAGCCATACAGGTCCTGAGGAGCATAGCTGATGTGAGGATTAATCCGAAGGACGGCCCCCCGGCCCGAGATGTCTTGCTCAAGGAGGTTGAGGATGTCGACGGCCTCTTCTGCCTCCTTACGGAGAGAATTGATGCGGAACTCATGGACAGGGCTAAGAAGCTAAAGGTCGTGGCCAATATGGCCGTTGGCTACGACAACATCAATGTTGATGAGGCGACGAGGCGCGGCATAATCGTCGGCAACACCCCCGGCGTCCTAACAGAGACCACGGCAGATACGGCCTTCGCCCTCATGTTGGCGGTGGCCCGACGTATCGTGGAGGCTGACAACTACGTTCGCGCGGGTAAATGGGTAGTTCCTTGGACCCCGATGATGATGGTGGGGTCCGATGTCTACGGTAAGACCCTTGGAATATATGGTCTGGGGAGGATAGGGTTGGCTATTGCGCGGAGGGCGAAGGGCTTCAACATGAGACTAATCTACTACGATGTCATTCGGAACGAGAAGGCTGAGAAGGAAATGGGCATCGAGTACTTACCCTTTGAGGACGTGCTAAGGCAGTGCGACTTCCTGTCGATACATGTTCCCCTACTCCCAGAGACCCGTCATAGCGTAGGCCAGAAACAGTTCGCCCTCATGAAGAAGACGGCCTTCGTCATAAACAATGCAAGGGGGCCGATCATCGACGAGCCTGCCCTGATCAAGGCCTTGCAGGAGAAGCGTATCGCGGGCGTCGGCCTAGATGTCTTCTGGCATGAGCCCATCGAGAAGAATAGCCCTCTCCTCAAGATGAACAATGTAGTCATCCTCCCACATATATCGAGTGGGAGCATAGAGACTCGCATAGCTATGGCCGTGTTGGCCGCGGAGAACATAGTTGCCGCCCTCAAGGGTGAGGTGCCGCCGGCCCTCGTGAACAAGGAGGTCTTGAAGAGGAAATCCTGAGTACTGATTTCTCTATCTTCAGCAGATTCAGGTAACTAATCTAGCCTAGGTACGGTTTCCGAGACAACAAAGCGATGTGTGCCGGATTACGAGACGAAAACATCCAATCTGACGCAAGTCGTTGATTGATGTTTAGCAAGGCGTGCATCGAGTCGGGTGTTGAAGTTTTCCTTATGAGTTCCTGTATTGGAGGTCCCGAATCCGTATTCGCTGACCTTTACTCATGGAAATTGACACGGCTTTGGCAAACCCTTTCCTATCAAAGTTTTATATTTGACGTAAGAGGAAACAAGCTCCGCTCGGTCTTAGGAAAAGCTTAAATCTTGAATAGGTCAGATTAAAATGAGGTGTTTGTATGCCCACATTTTTAGCTATATCTAGGCATTCTCCCGAAAGCTGTCCTATGTTTGACGATAAACGCAGAAAAGGACTTTTGGAGCTTACAGAAAAACTAGAGGGCGTGGCAAAGAAACATGGGGTCAAGGTTGTTGGGCTCTGGAATGTATTTTCAGAACACCTAACAGTCGCGGTGTATGAAGCCCCCAGTCTAGAAGCTTTCCAAAAACTCCAAATGGATCCAGAATTGGCAGTATGGTACGCCTTTAACACGCAAGAAACGAAAATAGCACTCGGCATGGAAGATATAGTAAAAATGCTAAAACAGGCCAAACCAGCCAGATAAAACTCACCCCCTCATTTTTCATGCTTTGGTCCACGCATTTAGTATTCAGGTATGTATGGGTTATGGTGCGTTGGTGGGTGGCATCGTTTCGCATGGCATTGAGTTGCTTGCCGAGGCAGGGGAGCTCCTTAGGAATCCGACAAAGGAGAACATTCAATAAGTCATAAAGGGATTCAGCTCTGCAAGGATAACTGTAGCCCCTATGTGGCAGAAGCCCCTGATGCAATGAGGCAAATAAACTTGGTCTTAGAGAAACTGCAGGCATTATAACTTTTCTCTCCCCTATATTTATCTCATCTCGTAGTTGGATTGCGACACTAATATTCAATCACCTCATTCTTGGTTTAGGCTAAGATGGCTCCTGCTTTGCCATGCGCGCTATGAAGGCTCCATCGCAAAGGTGGAGATGGGGGAAGAGGCGCTGGCTCTGACGCTGACCCCTCAAGCCCGGAACCCCGATCTTTGGCAAGGTCTCTGAAAGTATGAACTCTGGATGCCTCCCGAGGAACCGTTCAACAGCCAACTCGTCCTCCTCGACAGCAACGCTCCTCGTCCAATAGACTAGGTCTCCACCCACGCGGACAGCCTTGGAACAGGCATCTAGTAATTCATCCTGGACCTCGATGAAATGCTTTATGGCATCTTGTTGGAAGTGCCACTTGAGGGAAGGTTCCCTCCAGAAGACCCCAGTCCTACTACTTGGAGCATGGAACATGACTGTATCTACCTGAAGGTCGGGGACCGTAAGAGGATCCTCGACTAGTTGGGTTCTCACTATGGAGACGCGGGCACTCGAAGCATCCGCCAGAGCCTTCGACAAACGCTCCTCAACCCTGTCAAGGACCAGTATATCCCCTTGATTCCCCATCAATTGAGCCATATAGGTTGCCGATGCCGCAGGCGACGCGTTCATGAATAAGACTCTCTTCCCAGCCTTAGAGTTAGAAGCCACAACAGCGAGTATTGACGGAAGATCTTGCAGTCTCAGCAGTCCAGCGAAGATCTGCCTCCGCAGTCCCTTCTCTGCCTTGAGGACCTCATGTGCTTGGGGAAGTCCCTCAAGGGGCTCGAGGATGATGTCCTTCGATCTTAATTCTTCAAGAATCTCTGATTCCTTGGTTCGCAGTGTGTTGAGGCATATGAAGGTACGTCCTCTTGGACGGGAGGTCGATAGCAGCCGCAGCGCTTCGGCTCGTCCGAAGGTTCGAATGGCATATCTGACAAACCATAGGGGGTTGAAAGCCCTTAATGCTACACCCTCGTCGTCTTGGAAGTCTCCAAGAGTGTCTTTCACGTTGGCTGAGGCAATTCTTCCGAGGACTCGTTCCACCGGCAACAATTCCTTCCAGCCCAGGATTTGTCTCCCGAGTTCGGCCAAGGAGGCCGGTTCTACTGCATTCAATGAAATCTTCGTTCCATAGGTGAAGATTCTCAGGAAGGCTTGAACTCCAAGTTTGAAGTCGTCCAACTCAGCTGGTGCGAGCACTTTCTTGAGGAGCAGGTCCAAGAGGTTCCTTCGGTTGAGGGTTTCAAAGGCCAATCGCCTTGCTTCTCTAACTGAGTGCGCGTCCTTTACTTGTAGTTGATGGGCCGCACTGTCTACGGCGGCCTTGAGGGTCATTCCCTCTAACTCGACTAAGCTGAGGGCCTCAATAGCGACTGCCATGACGTCTTTGGAAGGTCTCAGCCGCTTCGACATCGCTCCAGCACCATTCTTCCTTTGTCGACTCTTTGCGCACAACGATTTATATGGTCAGTACCCTTGTAAGATTACGGGGGCTTCCCCACTCTCGTGAGGAGTCATATTTGAAGGCGAGCCTACAGTCCTCGAATAACTTGGATTCAAAGTCTCCCCAGCCCATGAGTCAAGGGATGGATAAGATCAAGGCGTTCAAGTTCCCCGTCTTCGTAGCTCAACCCGTTCAAGACCTTGCAGAGGGCTACATCCTATCCGCGGGATACGACGGAGACCGCAGAGCCGCCTATCTTCGCCTCTACGAGCCCAAAACCCGCCGAATACACTTCTGGTACGACAACAAGGGACATCTCCCCTACTGCCTCTCAGACCTCCCACCAGAGGAGCTGAAGAGGATCCCCAACCTCGCCAACCACCCCGGTCTAGACCACATTGAGAAGGTCGAGAAGTACGACCCCCTACAGGCCAAGCAGGTTACCATGTCCAAGATAGTGGCCAAGGACCCCCTCTCGATCGGGGGAAGGCCCTCAGGCACGATAAGGGACATCATACCCAAGGCTTGGGAGGCGGACATCCGCTACTATGACTGCTACATCTACGACCGTCAAATCCTGCCGGGCATGCCCTACTCGGTCAGGAACGGAGATCTAGTTCCCATCCGCCCAGACATACCGAAAGATGTCCTTGCCAAGGTACGGAAAGTCTTCGCTGGTGAAGCGGAGGAATTTAGGGAATATGTTGACCACTGGATCAGCCTCCTTCAAACCCCGATACCTGCCATTCGTCGAGCGGCCTTGGACATAGAGGTCGCCTCCTCAGTCCAAAACCGCGTCCCGGACCCGAGGGAAGCAACGGAACCCGTCATCGCCGCGTCTCTAGTAGATTCGGATGGCGTCGAACGGGTTCTCCTACTCCGAAGGGAAGGAATGGGCAAGGGCCCTGAGTTCGTCAACAATGCTAAGGTGCAGTACTTCGACGATGAGGCGGAACTAATTGCGGAGGTCTATCGCGTCCTTCTCGATTATCCGGTTGTGGTGACCTTCAATGGCGACGACTTCGACATCAATTACTTGTACCATCGAGGTCTCAACCTAGGATTCTCGAAGGACTCCATTCCCATCATCGTAGGGGCTCGTGAATGCCTCTTCAAATATGGGGTACACCTAGACCTCTACAAATTCTTCTTCAACCGCTCCATCCAGATCTACGCCTTCAGCGCCAAATACACGGAACTAACCCTGAACGGAGTCGCCGAGGCTCTCCTCGGCGAGGGCAAAGAGGAACTAGGCGCCACTGTTTCGGATATGACCTACGGCGACCTGGCCTCCTACTGCCTCAAAGACTCCCAACTCACTCTCCGCTTGACGACCTTCGACGACGACCTAGTCATGAAACTGATCCTAGTCCTAGTCAGGATCACGAAACTCCCCTCGGAGGACCTCGTTCGCCAAGGCGTCTCAGGCTGGATCAGGAACATGATGTACTTCGAGCATCGACGCCTGAACTATCTCATCCCGAGGTCCGAGGACATCTTGGCGATGAAGGGCGAGGTAGCTTCCACGGCGGTGATCAAGGGCAAGAAGTACAAGGGGGCGATCGTTGTCAATCCGGTGCCGGGAGTCCACTTCAACGTAGCAGTCCTAGACTTCGCGTCACTGTATCCGAGCATCATCAAGGTCTACAACCTAAGCTACGAAACAATCCTATGCCCCCATCCCCAATGCAGGAAGAGACTGATACCTGGCCTACCCCACTGGGTCTGCACCATCAACCACGGCCTCTCCAGCCTCGTCATAGGGAGCTTGCGCGATGTCAGGGTTCACTGGTACAAGCGGAAGGCGAAGGACAAGTCCCTCGATCCGCTCCTAAGGAACCTCTACGGAGTCGTCCAGCTCACCCTTAAGGTGCTCTTGAACGCGTCCTACGGCGTCATGGGAGCTGAAGCTTACAGCCTCTATTGCCCACCCTTGGCCGAGGCGGTGACAGCTGTTGGGCGAGACGCCATTGAGAAGACCGTTGAGAAGGCCAAATCTCTCAAGATAGAGGTTGTTTACGGAGATACGGACAGCATCTTCTTGGAAGCGCCGACTGAGGCCCAGATAGATGAGCTAGTGAAATGGTCTGATGAGGAGCTCTCCTTGGAGCTGGAGGTGGACAAGACCTACCGGTACGCAGTCTTCTCCACTTTGAAGAAGAACTACCTAGGCGTCTACCCTGATGGAAATGTGGACATAAAAGGGATGACCGGTAAGAAACGCCACATGCCCCCCTTCCTGAAACAGGCCTTCATGGAGATGACGCGAACCCTAGGTGAAGTTAAGTCGCCGAAGGATTTCGAGAAGGCCAGAGCCGCCATCAAAGGCATCGTGAGAAACTGCTATACAAAGCTCAGGAACCGAGAATACCCCCTGGAAGATCTGGCCTTCAACATGATGATTAGCAAACCACCTGACCGCTACACGAAGACGACTCCTCAACACGTCAAGGCCGCTCTACTCCTCACCAAGATGGGATATGAGGTAAAATCGGGGGACATCATCTCCTTCGTGAAGACTACCGACGACCTCGGAGTCCGACCGCTAAAGTTAGCGGAGCCAAGGATGGTGGATGTGGCAAAGTATACGGAGTACTTGGAGTCGACCTTCGACCAGGTGCTAGACGCCTTGGGGATACGATTCGACGAGGTTGTCGGTATTTCGAAACTGGAATCCTTCCTTTGGGGCGGATAATCACAAAGCCTTTTAGACGCTTAGTAACTTTCTATCCCAAAGGTGCCTTGAATGTACAAACGTCGAGACAACTCACTCGATGAGTTGGACATCAAGATTCTATCGCTCCTCAGCGAAGACGCCCGAAGGAGCTGCAGGGAGTTGGCTGAGAAGCTTAACGTTGCCTCAGGAACCGTCTACAACCGAGTCCGCAGAATGTCCGAGGTAGGTGTCATTAAGGGCTATATCCCTCTTGTGGATCATGCCAAACTCGGCTACGGCCTCATGGCTCTAGTTCTGGTCCAGGTGGAAGGACAGCACCTAACAGAGGTCGAGAAAGAATTAGCCAAACCCGCTGAGGTAGTAGCGGTCTACGACATAACCGGCGAGTTCGACGTCGCTGTCTTGGCGAGGTTCAAGAGCCAAGCCTCGATGAACGTCTTCATAAAGGATGCGCTTAGGATCCCTTATATTCGCCGTACCGTGACAAATGTCGTCCTGAACGTCGTTAAGGAGGACCCACGAATTCGAGTGTAACCATAAATCTTCTTTTATATCAGTCGAGAACTCTTCTTTAGTATTGATCGTTCAGAGGTACGGGGTCTTGGCCTTTCCGAGGGAGACAGAGGAACAGATTCGGCGTTCGGTCCTTGGCACAGGACAAGAACACATAAGACGGACCCTGGAGGCTGTCAGAGAGCTAACGAACATGGTCTCCGACTTCTCAGACCAGAACCCCAAGGAGATGGATTCTAGAGTAGCTCAGATTAAGAGGCTCAAGGACGAAGCAGTGGAGCAGAAGCGCATCCTGATAAATCAATTGGCGGAGTCCGGGATGCTCCTTCTGAACAGAGAAGACTTCCTACACCTCGCCGTCCAGATTGGGGAGATAGCCGACTACTGCGAGGGGGCCGCATACCGCATCAACTACATGACCAAACAAAAGATTCACGTCAACGAAGATATTAGGCAGGGTATCCTCAGCCTAAGCAAGAACGTACTGAAGACGGTCACAAACCTAAGGGAGACTATCCTGAGCCTCAACTACAACCGCCAGAGGGCCTTGGATATGGCACAGAACGTTGAGGTGGCTGAGTACGCTGTGGACGAGATCTATAGGGAGCTGGAGTTCAAGATCTTCGAGTCCAAGCTTGATACTCGGACCATTCTAATCTTATGGTCCCTTGCAGGTCTCCTAGAGGACATATCCGACAAGGCGGAGGACGCCATCGACTCCATTAGGATTCTCGCCCTAGGCGCGTAGGGAATGAAGCCGCCCACAGCCGAACTCGTCGAGGACCACCTCATGGTCTGGGACATCGAAGAGGGTAGAGAACTCTACGCGCAAGGATTCTACGGTAAGCCTGTGGGCATCTCGAAACCGAAGCAGGGTGAGTTCGACTCGCCCCTCATACTCGACCTCACAGAGGGCCTCTTCCTCCTCGAGAGAGGAGCCATTCGAATCAAAGATTCCAGAGGCCGTGTCTTGACCGAGAGCGCCCTTCGCCGACGCGCCAGAAAGGTTTACGAGGGGTTCGAGAGGGATTACATGGTCTTCCGGGATCTGAGGCTTCATGGGAAGATCGTCCTTTCTGGGATAAAGTTCGGATGCGAATTCGCTGTCTATGAGCACGGTCCTGGAATCGACCACGCACCTTATCTCGTCTCGGTCAAGGAACCGGATGAGAGTATCACGCCAACGGAGATAGTTCGGGCGGGGCGCCTGGCGACGACCGTTAGGAAGCGTTTCATAATAGCTGTTCCCAACAGGAAGGTTGGTCAGGTTCAGTACCTGATGTTCGACTGGTTCAGAGCCTGAAGGCTGCTTGATTCTGCCAATCATTCGTTGTGGTGTCGAACCATCCTTAGGAAGTTCTGTAGGATGACTAGGCCTCCGGTCTCTTCCTCGGACTCCGGATGGAACTGGACCCCAAACTGGGCCTTCTCAACATGCTTGATGGCTTGTACCTTGGTGGTTGGGGATGACGCGTAGTTTCTGAGCTTTGGGGGGAGGTGGACGAGTTCGTGGCTATGGTCCTCCCAGACCCTGAGTTCCCTTGTTCTAGGTGCGAGGGGAAATTCCTCCTCAAAGTGGATAGGCGCGGGCCCATACTCGATTTTGGGGAGCGTTCTATACGTTGCGCCGTAGGCGAGGCCGAGTATAAGGTGGCCTAGACATATTCCGAGGAAGGGAGCTGTGAGGCTCCCGATGAATTCCCTCGACCATATCTTGACCTCTCGATAACTTGCTGCTGGAATGATGCCGCCAGCGAATATGACTGCATCGTATCTGGTGGGCTTTGCGACAGGAATCTTGGAGACCGTGACCTCAAACCCTTGCCCTTGAACCAGTTGGACCAGACGGTCCAGCCGCTTCGTTCCACTGTGAACTAGGAGTAGCCTAATCCTCTCCAAGTTCTCGACCTCAACTGTTTACGAATTACTCTTGGGGTGGTTGAGGAATCACGATCCGAACTTAGCCCTCCCAAGATTAGTCTTTATCGTCTGTTCGTCAACCTTTAAATTAGGAACTCCACATAATCTAGTTGGGGTCCCCGGATGACCGAAAAAAGGAATCTGAGAAGAGATTTTCCCACGTTATCAGATAGAGTATACGAGGAGTTCAAGAAGTTCCAACTTGTCTCAGACATAATGAGCAAAGACGTCGTCACAATAAGCGCCGACGCCACAATGGCCGAGGCTGCGAAGGTTATGGGAGAGAAGCACATCGGGAGCCTGATAATTCTTGAGAGGAATGAGCCGAAGGGGATCGTCACAGAACGTGACCTCCTAAGCAAGATCCTCGCTAAAGGCCTAGATCCGGCGAAGGTGAAGGTTAAGGATGTCATGTCCTCCCCCCTCATCACGGTCAAGCCGACGGCCAAGATCAAGGAGGCAGCCCAGGCTATGATTGAGAAGAAGGGGCGGCTGGTGGTGCTCAGAGACGAGAAACTCGCAGGGATAATTACTGCTGCTGACCTGATAAAGAGTCTCCCAGAAGCTCCAGAGACTGAATTGAAGGTGGATAAAGTCATGACCGGTCGCATAACCAGCGTAGACGAGTCAAAGACGGTGGCAGAGGTCGCTAGGATCATGGGTGAGCAGAGGATCGGAAGCGTCATAGTCGACCAGAGAGGTGAACACTTCGGGATCTTCACTGAGAGAGACCTTCTGACAACATTCCTTGCCAAAGGCAGGTCCTTGGAGACGAAGGTGGGCGAAGCGGCTTCCCATCCCCTAATCACTATTCCACTGGGTACTAGTATTCATGAGACTGCCATGACTATGGCTAGGAAGCATATTCGACGGCTGCCAGTGGTCGAGAAAGGGAAAATCGTGGGAATAGTCACTGCTCGAGACCTAGTCGAGGCCTACGCCAGATAAGATATCCTAACCCCTTTTTATTTTTCCATGTAGGTTGAGGGTTCTTGGCCATAAGTTGTTTCAGAAGGATCAGTGAGGCTTGGTTCGGCGTCGTTCTAGACGACTCCAAACGGGTTCTATCCTGCGGGTTCTCGGTCAAAGGGAGGGAAGACATCGTAAATAGTGTTCTCAATGGCCTCCCCGCCAACGCGTCCATCTCCGAAGTACCCACGGACGAGTACGCCCTATCTATTCTAGGGAGCTTAAGTCTGATCTACGAGGGGAAGGATCCGAAGGTGAGGCCAGAACTCGCATGGGATCATCTTCCACCATTTCACAGGAGGGCCTTGAAGCTGACGGCCCTGATTCCAAGGGGAAAGGTCGCCACTTATGGGGGCATCGCTGCTGGGGTCGGTGAACCTAAGGGGGCGAGGGCTGTGGGGAACGCTGAGGCCTCCAACCCCTTTGCGCCGTTAGTGCCGTGCCACAGGGTCGTCAGCTCATCCCTAGGGTTGGGTGGATATGGGGATGGACTCGATGTGAAGAGGGCATTCCTCTTGAGGGAGGGAGTCGTCTTCATTGGTGACCGTGTTGCGCCGGAATGTGTCTGGATGCCTGACGTGGTGATGGAGTCCCTCTAGTCGCATTCCTTTCGAGCTATGGCTAGGGACTTGGCTCAGAGCCACGGTTTGGCTTTCTGTATTCGAAGTCGCCGACGTGAAAGCAACTCTGAATCTGCAGAGGGCTTAGGCTTTAAGGTGGTGGGTCCTCAGAGGAGGGTGCTGGTCTCATTGTATTCCAAGAACGAGCTGAAGAGGATGTTCCTACGGGTCCTCTACGAGATCCAGTACGGAAGCCTGACAGGCTGCTCCAACAACGTGACCAGCATCGTCACTTCTTGGTTCAAACGCTACTGGAATGTGGACCTATCTGAGGCTGAGCAGGGGCTCCTGAGAGGGGGGGTCAACGAGATGATGAGCGACGGCCTGATCCAGCATGATGAGTCCCAGCGGGCCCGAGACTTCGTCGTCCTGACTGAGGCTGGGAAGGAGGTCGTGGAGTTGCAACTCGACCCCGACTCCCGGGGTAAAAGATACTTCTAGCATCACTCACTTCTGGAGGAGCTGGAAGAGGATCCCGTTCGGATCCTTGAAGAACGCTACGAGGTTCCCCATAGAGGTCCGTCGAGGCTCACCGTTGAAGACTACGCCCTTCGCCCTCGCCTCCTCGTAGCTCCTCCCGACGTCATCCACCTTCAAAGCGATATGCTTCACCCCGAGATCACTTTGGCTCAAATCCGGTGGGGTTGTCGTAACCTTCGGGGCGAAGACCTCGAGTCTCGCCTGCCCTGCCTCTAGGAAGGCGATGGTCTGGGTGGGGGTCTCGTTCCTCTGAGTTAGTTTGAAGCCGAACTTTCCATAGAAGTCGATGGTCTCTTGGAGGTTTCTTACAGTGATGGCGATGTGGTCTATGAGCTGAATCATGGGTTCGGCACCGAACCCCAAATGGTGTCTGTGAGATACTTAAAAGCGACTATCCTATGCGCGCCTTGGGCTAGCCTTAAATGTCTCCTGAAGTTCTCCCTACTCCTCGCGGGGCTGTCGGCTAGCTTGGTCTAGGCTACGTTTTTGCGTCTGCTAGTAATCCTTTTTAGGGACCTGCGGCGTCCTATAAGTGGTGAAGATGGCCCCCAATCGTGATAGCCGCGGTCTCTTCTTGTCTCAGCCCAAGGAGTATGAGCCGTTTCTGCGCTTTGAGAGCATGAAGTACTGGGATATGGCTCTGAGGACTCCCAAGACTAAGGACTTCTACTTCCAAACGATGTGCCGCTTCCTGGAGTGGGTGGAAAGGCCGGAGGTCAGGACGCCGGATGACTTGTTGAGGTTGTCGGACCCTGAGGCTGTGGACCTGATTCGTAAGTTCAGCCACATGTATGAGCGCGAGGGGAAGGAGAAGATGGCTCAGATGGCGAAGACGGTTCTGAAGTCTTTCTACGCGGCCAACAGTCGAGAGTTGAGGTCACCCCACCTCAAGGTTCGAAAGGTCTCCAAAACCAAGAGGACTTACAGCAAAATTGTTCCAACGAAGGACCAGGTGTACTCGATGGCTGACGCTGCAACCAGCCTGAGAGACAGGGCCGTTGACCTAACGCTCTGGCAGAGCGGTCTGAGGAATAACACGCTTCGGAACTTAACGGTCGGCCACGTGAAGGAGGGGCTGCTGAAGGGGGAGCTTCCGCAAAAGATCGATGTAACCCCAGACATTGACAAGAAGAACCTCAGGGAGCCATACTACACCTTCATTGACCGCGATGCCGTTGAGGCGATCAGAAAATACCTTGGAGCGAGGGGGGACATCTCCAAGATGAGCGAGGATGAGCCGCTATTCCTGAGCAACCTCAAGCTCAGTGGAAAGGGGAGGCCGATGAGCGATGCAGCGGTACGTCGAGCAGTTAAGAACTCGGCCAGAAACGCGGGCATGGACCCGAAGGGGATCTGGCCCCACTGTCTTCGGTCATCCTTCTACAACATGCTCGTCGGCAAGGTTGATGATGTTGAGCGAGAGTTCATGTTCGGCCATGTCATGGGGGTAAGGGGCCACTACTTCGCCCCTCAGTGGGTTGAGAAACTGAGAAATGCCTACTTGAATGTTGGTTGGGGTCGAGCTTCCATCACAGTAACCAAGGAAGATGTCCGCACAGAGGTCATCAGCGCCTTAATGGGTAAGATAAGCGATGCGGAGTTGACGCCTATAGCGAGTAAGCTGGGAATTTCGCCTCAAATGATCCGCTCTATGATAAGGAGGATGGGTGTAAAGGGAAGTGAGGAGGAAACCCGAGCCCTGCTGGAGACTGAGCGGGATGCAAGGAACGGTGGAGATTGTAACCACTGCGAGTCTAAGTTGATTTCTGAGGAAGAACTATGCAACCACATTAATGAGGGCTGGGATCTGGTAAGGGAGCTTTCAAATGGGAGAATCTTGGTTAAAAGACCCAAACTCTAGACTAGGTTTGCGATTATATCGACTAGGGCATCTGCCCTTCTATGGAGCTTCGCCTCAAAGAGGCGCGGCTCAAGGAACTCATGGGTCAGGACGTACTCGATGTACTCGTGACGCAAAGTCTTGACCGCAGCCTCCTCGTCTGAGTCAAACACAAGGATCGTCGAACCGCTGGCCATTCCACGATCTTCCCCGTGAGAAGGCTTCGGGTCCCAGACAACACTGAGGTGACCGGCCAACCCAAACTTGGCCTTCAACCTCCTCAACTCTCCCTCAAGCCTCCTCTGCGTATCTGGCCTCTCTGCCATGCGAGCCCTCGCCTTCACCGCTTCTCAACCACCTCTGGCAAGCATTCTCCTGACATTCTCAATCCTGAAGGGAACAGGTCTCGATAGTGGACGTGGAGTAGGGGAGTCCGCTCGGCCAGTAGACTCGACCTATTCACCTGCGACAAGTCCGAGGTCACTTCACCCCCCTCCATTGGCCGTCCTCACCTGAGTAGGCAACGTCATGTTTTGGGGGTGTTTCAGAATGATATAGATGGGTGTCTTGGCATACGGCCCAGATAACTCGACGTATCTATAGTCGAGGAGGGCCTTAGTCCACTTTTTCTTAGTCCGAGGATCATTTCCCTCAAGGACCTCGATGACCCTGTCCAAGTCGGTCTGACTGATCTTCTCGTAGTCGGGGTATGCCGTCGTTATCCTTGAGATGATCCTGTTGCATTCCCGAAGGACCCTTGGCAGCTTGGGGTCGATTCTTGTGTGCTGTGCTGTGTGCTGGAGGCTGAGGTGCTGCCTTATCGCGGCCTCGACTTCGAGCTTCAACCCGCCCCTGAGACCAGAGTATTTGGCTTTGACGAGGGTATAGAGCTCCTTTTTTAGGTCGGGATCTATTCTGACGGGGAGGGGCGAGTCCTTCCTGCCCATCAGAGGAGACCTCCCCTAGGATGCAAAGATGGATAGCCGTTCTTGCATGAAAGGGGTTCAGATCGAGATTCTTTCAGGCCCTGTAAGGCCTTACTGCAGGTGCCCCGGGGCGGTTCTGCACACAGCATAGCACAAAATCCTAGCACGCGCTCCCTCCTCGTGAAATATGTCGCCATGAGACTCGCAGGGAAGACGGGTAGCGCGTGGGAGCTACCCCTCCTTCTCGTCTCATCTACCATTTTCTCCTCCGAAGCCCTCGATGGCGGTGTCCCCTGGAACCGATAACATATCCCGGTTCCACGCTTCGGCCACCAAATAGCTAAAGCCCACCCAAGTCGTCAAAAGCGGCAACCGTTTTGGTACCGGCTGCAGGACCGCAAGATAGACGATCCCCTTCCTATATCGGGTAGCTTTCCCCACGAAGCCGAAGGACATCAAGGTCTTGAGCACGGTGGCGTAGAATACTCGCCGTTGATAGGTGAAGCCCTTCACGATGCGCCCTGCTTGAAGGTCTCGGGCGAACTGGCTCACCTCCTTGGGAGTCGCCTCGCTTGCCTCCCCCTTGAGCCAGTCTAGGAAGATGCGGCACGCCTGCTGTGTCTTCCTGTGGCGGAAAAGAAGCTCGGAGATTTCTCCTTTTACCAGATCCTGCCTAGAATGGCCCCGGAACGATCGCATCGTCCTCAAACTCCACAGCGCCTCCAATCTATGGAAATGGGGGTACGATCTCACCTTCCCGTGCACTCAATATCATTCTGGTTTTTACTGGCTAGGAATAATGCCTCTTTGGCAGGGAGCTCGGACTTTGTCTCAGACAACATCGGGCACCTTGCCGATTCCAAGTGCTTTCTTTCTCTCTGTCGAGAAGAACGATAGGTCTGCGAGTCGTCTCCTAATTGCTTCCCTGATGAAGTCGCTCCGATCTATGCCTTTATCTGAGGAAACTTGGTCGATGAGGTCGATGATCTCTGGATCGTCTCTGAAGGCCACAAACTTTTCTTTCCGATTCAACTGAATCACCTTCTTCTAAGCGTGTAACACATAACATGTATATTTCCGATTTCATGCACCCATTACGTACCCATACATAATGGGTTAATGATACGTTGATAATTTCGGGGAGGCATGGATTTTTTTACATCCTTACATACATTTCCGAGGCTAAGGGGAGAGATATTAAACACCCCCATGTATAACGAGGCCCCTGACCCTCAGGCCATAGCTCTCAGCTTCGGCATCAACTCCAAGGGAACCGGAACGAGGACCGTTACGCTTCTGGCAAGCTCAAGGCGCTCGCTAATATACAGGAGGGAAGGTAAACTAATTGATCGTTTTCATAAACCTGTTATGGTCATGTTATTGAAGGGTTATTAGCGTGTGCTTCAAGCTGGAGGACGATGAGTATAGCGCGTGTGAGAGACACTTAAGAAACTTTACGAGAAACTAGGGGAAGAGAGCTGAGCGCGCGCCGTAAGTTAATACTTATAAGTACGTGTATGCATCGCAACGTTCGGAGGTGGGGATAAATATGAGTGAGAAGCCGTACAAGTTGATAGCTGAAACGCTACCTGAGGTTCCTAGACTTGTTAGGGGCTCTGTGTACGACGAGTTGCTGGACGACTTTCTCAAGGGCAAAGCCAAGACGGTCAGGGTCGAATACGGCGGAAAGAGTGCGAGGAACCTAATGTCAGGGATACGGGCGAGGATAAAGAGGAGGAAACTGGGCGTAAACTTGGCCGTGCGACGAGGACAACTCTACCTCGTGAAACCCTAGCGCCTCGCGGGCGCGAAGGCACGGACGGGAATCCTGCTCCCTTGGGGGCTACGCCCTCAACGGCGTATCTGGTTAGGCTCAAGCAACGCGCGTGCTAACAGACCCAACTTTGGATGCATTAAGAAAATTCATTGGAGATAATGTCAGAATCAGAGAGTTAGCGAAGAATCATAAGGCTTTCATATTTGGTTCGCGCGCGGCTAGTTGGCCGTTAGTTCTTGAAGCAAAGCCTCTTCGACCACTATTGGGACTCGAAGAAGTCGCCGATGATTTTTCCGTCACATTGGGCTGGTGGCTGGATTGCTAGAGCGTAGCAGATTGTGGATGTAACGTCCACCTGCCAGATTGGGGTCCTCCTTCGGTAACCTTTCTTCACTCTTGGCCCACTCATGATGAATACTGCCCGGTTCCACATGCCGCCGAACTTCACCGTGAGTAAGAAGTTGTGGTGCTCGCAAATCTCCGTGGAAGGTTGCACGTCTTTGAGCCGCCCTATCTCCTCCAATGAGAGCTTGAGGACATTATCTCTATCCAAGTCAACATCCGTGTACCCAGGCTTCAGGTAATAGATTATGTCGCCGACCCTCTCACCCCATTGACCAAAGACCTCAGCGTCCTCCTTCCTTACAGCTAGAGCTATCGGGCACTCAGCGCGCGCTAGAGGCCTTTGGGAGCCGTGGGCGGCTTCGATGCCTTGGAGACGATCTGGCTGACCCGTTGCTGGGTGATGCCATAGTCGGCGGCTACCTGAGCTTGAGTCTCTCCAGCTTTGACCCGTTCAACCACTTTCTCTTTCTCGCTAGTGGGCACTGAAACTCGTAGGTCGCTAGTTTTGTCAAGTAAACCCACGTGGGTTTTACTTGCGTTTTCATCGTCCCATCGGGAAGCCGTCTGCTTGGGAGTACCAGTCATCCTCGCGGCGACCGTATGGAACTTCTCATACTTCTCCAGCGCCTCATCGACGCGCTGCGAGTAGGGGTCCTTGAAGAAGAGGGCTGCGACGGCCATTGAGTCCAAGGCGATGCTAGTGGGCATGAGTCGCGAGACCCTCCGCAAGGGTCACAAGATCGTCGAAGCCGCGAGAAAGGACCCGACAAATTCGGATCCATCTTAGGCAAGGTTGATTCCGGCGAGATAAGCGTGGACGATGGCTACCAGAAGGTTCGGAAGATCCAGAGTTTAGGGGAGTGGCTGCACACAATCGAGGAGGATAGGAGGGAGAGCGGCAACGTGATGGACGCCCTCTTCAGGGACGAGAAATTCCTAACGACCCTCAGGGAACGGCTACGGGAACTGAAGCCATGATTTCAGAGAGGAGGCTGAAGCGCGTGCTAGGAGATAGGGGCATAGAGGGGTTACCCGGTATGGGCTGAGGTCCTTGAGCCAGAGGTCAGGCGAGAAGCTGAGAAGCGAATGAAGGGGGACCCCTCCGGAGGGGTAGGCCCTAAAGCTGCTCCTTGGGTGTGCGAGGTCTTTCGTATCTCGGAGTGCGCGAGAACATCTTTCTTTCCACGAACTGCAAGGGGGCTATGGAAGGCCTGCTCGATGATAGGTTCAAATGATACCTGAACGTTCTGAGAACGTGAAGAACGTTCGTTCTCGCCGGAGAACGTTCTGAGAAGGTGAAGAACGTTGCAAATGGAGTTGACGAAGCAAGCAGTCGTCAGCTACGTGCAGGAGTACTGCAGGACGCGGAAGACAGGCCCTTCGGCCGGCCAGATCCTGAGGCGCTTCGAGCAGAGGACGCCGGCCAGGCTTTACGAGCTCTTCCCAGAGGGCAAGGCGGAGATCTACGCGGCGGCGGGGATCCCCCTCTCGGACCGCGACAGGCGGATGATGAAGCAGACCGAGAAGGCATCTCTGAAGAAGCAACTGATCATTGAGAAACGGCGGAAGGCTGCTGGAGAGGTCGAGAAGCCTCCAGGCAGAGAGGTGAAGCCGGAGCAGGTGAGCCCCGAGGAGGTCGGGGCCAGGGAGGCCGAGGAGAGGGAGAGGGAGGCCGTGAGGAGGCTTGAGGCCGAGCGGCGAAGGAGGGAGGCTGAGGAGAAACATGCGAGGGTTGAGGCCATCCTCGACGCCAAGAAAATCCCGGCCTACCTCAGACTTGTGGAGAGGGTCTCGCCCACCGCCGAGGCTTTCCTCAAGCTCTGCAAACGGGTGGGAAGGGACCCCGGGACCGTCTGCGCCGTGCTCGTCAAGGAAGGCCACAGCTTCGACGAGTGGCGGACGGTTACGAAGAGGAACGAAGACTTTGACGTCTACCTGGAAGAGCTGTTGAGCGGCTGGGTCCATAGTTGCAGGATTGAGTTGTCGAAGAGAAAACGTAAGGCATCGAGTTACTCGCCTCAATGCGGTTTGTGCAACCAGCGGTACGAGTACAACCCTGAGAGGTTGGAATATGAGAGGGTGACATACTTACCCAATAGCCGCCTTCACTGTCCAAGCTGCGAGCCAGACGGGAGCCGCTGGCACTCGTATCCCTGCCCCGTCTGCAAGGAGGTGGACGGACACGGCGACCCTATGGAGTATGCTCCTTCCCTGAACGTCCTCGAATGCTCTGCCTGCGGCTACATGGGGAGGGTCAAAGGAACCCCGTTGAAGCCTCTCGGAACCGCGAAGAGGCTGAGAGCGTTGGAGGAGTCTAGATTGAAGGATGGGGTGGAGAAGCTGAGAGCTGAGCTGAAAGGGCTTGAGGATAAGGTCAGGGGCAAGGACGAAGAGCTTTCGAGGCTGAATCACCTCTTCGATGCGAAGCGTTCCCGAGTACAGGAGCTTGGGCGTGAGATAGACGTGTTAGAGGCCAGACGATCCAACCTTGAGGCATCCGTGAAGGCCGAGTATGCGGAGAAGGCCAAGCCCTTCCAGGAGGGCCTCCGCGTTCTCCAAGAACGCCTCGTCGCCGCGAGGAGGGGCGTCGAGGTGGTGGAGAAGCGGCTTGAGGAGGCAAGGGGAGCGGAGAGACTGTTGACGCCTATCCTAGTGGGTCGGATGGTGACCGAGGCCTTGGCGGAGGCGCTCCCTCCGGAGGAAGGCGTTAAGCTGAATGGGCTCATCTCCGGCTACAACCAGTACCTAACAGAGAAGATCGACCTTCAAAAGGTAGATTACGCGAAGCTCGGGGAGAGGGTTAAGAGGATACTAGGCGATCGGCTTGGCTTCACGGGGAGGATAGAGGAACTCAGCCGTCAGCTGGCGGGCAAATGGGCCAGCGAGGTATTGGCTGAGAAGCGGCTCAAGGTTCTGGAGGCCTATGAAACGTTAGTGTACGTCGCCCACTTAATGGGCAAGCCCCCACCACGCCTGCTCGACAGGAGCGGAAGGGCAGTGACGGCCTTGGACATCCTCAAGGACGACACCTAGGCTGAAGAGGTATAAGCAGGCGCGCTTTGCTTGGCGGGGGGGCGAAGGTTTTCTGCGAGAAACTGATTCAAACCGCGCGTATAAGTGTTCAAAAATTCTTCGAGTTGGCTAGCCAGCTCTAGGACATTATAGCGCGCTAGGCCTCGCCTCCCAACATAGGAGTGGGGGCATCGCCGTTGCCCTAGCAGTGTTCCCACTCACGTCTTCTTAGCGCGCAGCGTTTTTCATCCCCCTCACGGGGTCAGGGCAACCGCAACTCCTTGAAGGGCTCCCATATCTGGGCTATCGGCTTGGAGCGCTCTAGGAGACTCTGGATCGAGAGATTAGCTAGGTCTCCAACACGACCCACGTTTAGGCTTCTTTATCCGTCCCGGGCTTCTTTAGGTTGCATGCAAGATTTCCTTAGGGATTTTTAGCGCTAATTCCTCCAAAATTTCTTAAAGTTCAAGCTCGCGCGCTTTTTCTGGGACAGGGCCTAGCACTTTAACCTCCACGATCTTCATCGCCCAGGGTAAACGGGGAGGGCCCACCAGCTTTTGGAGTATCTCCTCTTCGATGTCTTCATTTGGTTTATCATCGGCTTCTGGTACTAGTCTGACCGTGATGATGGCTATTTTCATGTGATTAGCTCTTCACCTCCGTTTGCTTCAATTTTAAAAGCCTTTTAGCCCTTCTTCGGACCGCTGTTCTTTTTTATCCAAGATCCTACATCTCCACTCGGATTCCTGCCCTTCGGAGCCGTTCTTGATAATCGGCCAGGCGTTCCTCTTCAATCTTGTGGCCACACCAGAGGCAGAGGAAATATTCTTTCTTGACTTCGCGGTTGCATCCGGGGCAGCGTTTGGTTTCTATTGAGTACTCTTCTGGTTTTTCTTGAGTGGTCTGAGGCACCTCAAGTTTTGGGAGGAGGTTCCGAAGCGCGCGCTGAGCCCTACCTCCTAGCCCCTAATCAGGACATCCATCTCCTCCAGCCTTCGCCGAAGAGTTTCCACTGCCTCGTAGACTTCCTTCTTCTTCTTTGCGCCCACGCACACGATCTTGCCGACGGAGAATATTAGGAAAACAATGCTTGGACTTTCCATTCGGTAAATTGCACCTGGAAACTGCTCCGGCTCGTACATGACGCTCTCGCCCACGCGAGCTCGCTGGCATAACCCTTCGAGATCAACCGGGCTTCCGAGGCTTCCGGAGGCAACAATATTCTGAATACTCATTTCAGGCTTAACGCGCGGGGTGGTAATTATGCCGGCCTTCTTCAGCTGCCTAACGACCTTCAAGACCGCCTTTCCAGCCTCCCTCTCTGACTTGGCTCCGGTGCACACCATTCTCCCTGTTTTGAAGAGGAGGGTGCACGTTTTCGGCCTCTCTAGCCTAAAGACGAGCCCAGGGAAAACTTCAGGTCGCCACTCAGTCCATGGAAAAGCTTTGACTATAGCATCTAGTTCAAGGGGCTCATTCAAAGAAGCTGTGGCCACAACGTTCTCAATGCGAAATGCCTTCTCCTCAACCTTCAAGGAACTCATCTCACATCGAGACGTATCCTCACATGAAATAACGCCAGAGACGATAACTGTTTCGATTTATGTTGCCAAAGGGAGGACATAAGCGCGCGCAAGACATATATCTGTGGACTTGCTTCCTATAAATTGTGCTTTGTTGCATATATAATTTTTTCTTGTTGTTCTGGGTTATTTCTTAGTGTCGTTTCTTACTGTTCTGGAAGGGGTTGTGCAGGATGGACTGGAGTGTGTACAATGCGCGCGCTCCTTGTCCATGAACTGGAACGCTTTGAGCATAGGGTCCTCCGCTGTGACTCCCTTCTAGCTCGCTTCTTTATGATCTCTTCCATGAACGAAGAGGAATAAATGTGTTAAGCCTAAGCTGTGTGAGATTTACGCTAAGTGGGCTAAAAGATTAACGCACACTGTTATGAGGATAAGGGATAGAACCGAGGAATTGGAAAGAGAGAAACGGAAGATAGCTTGGATTCGTAGGGAAGGTAAAGACGACGAGTTCTACTTGAAGGAACTTAGATTATTACCAACGAGTAATTTGTGTTTGGTTTGGGGGATAACCTATATTCCCGACGCAATATAAGTATCGTGGAGAAGCCCGTTCTGAGCCCCTTTTCGCCAAAGGGGCTAGAATCCTCCCCCGTTCTCCCCTTTTTAAAAAACTTTTACAAATTTTTGTTAAAAAACGTTTTTTACATTTAGACGAAATAACAATTTCGTTTAAATTTGTTTAAAGAAAATATGCGCGTGGTTCATAAAATATTTCGCTTTAAATCCGTGTGTATGCTTTAAGTCATATTGGTTTATTCAGCTATTGTAATTTTCGGGTTAAAGTGAACGTAGCATAAAAGCTATGGAGCTTAACCCACTTGAGGTTAGGAAAAGACTTAGACGCACTCTAAGAATCGTATCAGAACATTACAGCTGTAATGTCCTGACCGATTCTCTAAGTCTCAACTTGACCGATGACCGATATGGCCGTGATAAGGTTAGAGGTTGACGGTCATATTGTGGACGCGCTGACTACCTAAGTCAATTAGCGCGTGAGCAAAGGCGCGAGAGTGCGAAAAAACCTCATAGCTTGAGCCGAGGCTATGCGAAAGTCGGTGAAGCAGGCTAACACAGTCAAAGGATTGCAGAGGCTTCTCTAAACCGCTATGCCCCAAGGTGAAGAGTAGATGCCATTCTTGAGTAAGTGCCACCGATGCGGATACCTAGTCGTCGGGCTCAACCGAGAGTTCCTCTCGGTCGAGAAGGGGAAGCACGATAGGCGTAGCCATCACGATAGCCAGTGGGAACACGGCTTCCCAACGTGGATGGACAGCGTAATCTCTGGGGACGAGTACCGAGCCGTGAAGATGCTCGGTCAGATACCGTCGTTCTGGAGAGCCTTCAGGCTGGCTAATCCAAGCCTCTAATCTTCTTTTTGGATAGGCGTAGCGGGGAGCAATAGCCTCCTGCAATCAGCGAGAAGCGGTCGAAAGGAGTCAGCCTCCTGAAACAAAGGTGAGAGACTATGTCAAGGAAAGCAAAAGCGAGTACCGTAGAAGCCACCCTAGACGAGAGAGGACAACTACTCGATGCCTTCGCCCAGTTAGTCGCCGAGAGGTACGGCTACTCAGTCGCCCGAAGGGTCAAGCAGGCAGAGATGAGCGTCGCAACCGAGGCACTCAGACAGGACGCCACCGCCCTAAGGGGCAGGATAACGGAGTCCATCGAGAGCCTCATCAAAGAACCCAAGGTAGAGACAGCGGCAACCATCACTGAGGCGAGAGCATCCCTAGAGGCGAAGAAGGCGGAGATAAGCTCCGTCTCTAAGCCATACAGGGAAGCGATGAGTCCCCTCAACAGGGGAGTCAGGTTCTTCGACAACGTGATTATCCCCGACTCCCTGAAGCAGCTAGGGTACCCGATACAGCCCATCTTCAACCTCAGCGACCACGTTAAGGAGAAGATGGAACTCGCGAAGAAGGCGAGGAAGGTCAAGGCTGTAGTCCCAGCATAGACCTTCTCCCTCCCTTCCCTTTTTCTATCCTAGAGCCCAGAGGTAACTCCTCTGGGCGGGATGGAAAGCCCACTCCCGTTAGACCTCCTCCGCTGAGCAGTTAGAGGCTACTCTAGAAGCCCAATCGCTCACAACCCTCTGAGGAGAGGGCGAGGGCTATTCTCTGCGCTACAAGCGTAGTGGGCTGGAGATATTAGAGAAGCCACCCTCAAAGGACTCCCTGAGAGGAGGACCGCTGCCTGAAGGGAACAGGCTAAACCCCTATGAGGTCTCTCAGGGAGGTAACCGATCAGCACTCAGCCGACCCTTCAGGGTCATGGCTGAGCCCTCTCCAGAGCTAATCGGCGGTGGAGGCTACGAAGGAGAGGGTAGGGCGTGCTACTGGTAATACCAGCAGCCTAGAAACACAAGACAGAAGCCCCTTTACGTCAGACCTCATGCCCCTAGAAACCACCCCCAAAGAATCTTTCTAGGGGTTGTGCCATGTGGCACACGGTCTGATGCGCCCAGTCGTCGGAGGCGACTCCAGCGGCGAGGAAAAGAGGCGAGGGACGCAGACTTTGGGGTGAATAGATGTCAGACTACAAAGCAGCGTGGAACGAGTTAGTCGACACAATACACTCCGACTGCGAGGAGCTACAGAAAGACCCATTGAGCAAGACGGATACCGCTATCGCAACAAGAAGGCAAGTCCTAGAGTCTCTAGCCTTTCAGATCCTCAGGCTCTACAAGAAATATTCACTTGAGGGCTAGCCTTTCCCCTTTTTCTTTGGGGTGTACCCTTGGTGAAGTGGGAAGTACAAGTCTCGAAGACCCTTGAGGCCGAGGCATCATCGGCAGATGACGCCGTGGAGAGGGCTAAGGAGGCCCTTGAAGCGGAGGAGAGGGCCGGTTTAGGCCTCGAAGAGATCTTCAATTGGGAGGCTAGAAGGAAATTTTAGACTCCCCCTTTTTGGGGTGAAGACCATCTTGAGCTGGACAAGTAAGCTTGAGATAGCGCACTTGCAGGACGTCGAGGAATGTCTAGCATACGCCTTGGGCCAAGTCGAACAAAAGGAGCTCCGAGCACTCATAAGCCAAGAGTTCTGGCACGCACTCAACAGGAGAGGAGTAGTCCCCAACGCCCTCGTAGAGTCCAGAGCCCACAACACGGTAGCTAGATGCGAGCAACAACGCTCTTACTGCAAGATGCACCTCTAACCCTCCCTTTTTTCTTGGGGTGATAGAGTGAATTACTGCGACAAACACAGGGCAGGCTTCGACTCCCAGTTCTGCCCATACTGCATCGCAGAGGAGACAGAGCTCCTCCTATTGCAGGCGATCACTGTCGCAAGATACCTCAACCAGAGGCCTCCATACATAGTCTGAGAGAAGCCTGCTCCCTTCTTTTGGGGTGAAAAAATGGTCCTAGTGGCTATCCCTAGGTTCCCGACCTTTCTTTTCTATTTTGTTTCAGTCTAAATGGGGTGCAAGGGAGAAGAGCAAGGCTCTGCATGGGCAATAGCCGAGTATGCGCGACCAAGCAAAGGCACGAAAAACTCGGCAAAATAATCTACCCCAACCATGCAATCCGCAGAGAGAAATACCAGCTGAAAAGACAGAACTCCTCCTACGTCAATCGTATGGTCAAGAAGGAAACACCCCCAAAAAAACAAACCTTGACCTATCCGAAAGGATAAGGTTGACGGCTGGAAACTCGCCGAAGGCGAGGCTAGGAAGGTAGGAGCTCTTTTCCCTCACCCTACGTGGGGCGAACATCTTCTGGCAGTGAAGAAGTGTTTAGTTTGCGGCCTAATTTTTGAGACAGACCGATCCGACAAGAAGTATTGTTCAGCAAGTTGCGGTCATCGGCTCAGCAACAGGCGATGGCGCGCACGCTACCCAGAAAAGCAAAGGCTCTCTTACCAACGGTGGAAGGAGAAGAACCCAGGCAAGGCTAGGGCTTATCAGATAAGCTGGTGGAATGGGAATAACAAGGGTACGTTTTCTGAACGCTACCTTTCAATATACAATGGGAGGGTGTATGGCATTATCCTTTTGGAGAGAGATAAACAGAGACGGACACAAACTCGCTCCCACGGCGGTTTTGTTAACCCGTGGATCGCGCGCTACAGTGGCGATAACGATGGTAGATGCGAAGAATGTGGGTCCGACATAATGATCATTATGGGCACCCATCAAGCCTACTGTAACGAGTGTGGAAGCAAGATAGTGTTAGCTTCCAAGAACCAACACTATTCTCTCACTGAGCTTACCTGCGACAGTTGCGGATTGGTTTATCCCTTTTAACTTTCTTTTTCTCTATGGGGTGATCACTCTACAGCGGTGGGACAAAAGGGATGGCGGGAAGTTGAAACCGATGCCGCTGAGGTGTAATCCCCCCGAATCAAGGTCCAACACCGAGACAAAGGATGTGCCACGTGGCACACTCTCAGCAACCACCTTGAGGAACTAGCGGTGGACGAAGACGGAGAAGAGTAACCTTTTCCATCCTTTTTTTCATGGGGTGTAGGGAGTGGTGGTCAACCATGTCAACTGAACTGTTTATGCCCTCTAGGAAGTGGAACTCGTTGTCCCTAATCCCAGCGCGCGCTGGTTCAGATAGTGGCGGAACAGGGCATCCATATTACCGAGAGGCGGGAAATCTACTGTGGCTAATCACTTTTGGAGGATGTGAATCAAAAACGGCAGAGATGCGGGGTTACAAAGTCTTGGGAGCTTATGGAGGAACAGCTTGAAAGACATACAGTTCCGCCTCTGCGACTGGCGGCGATGGCGATGCAGAAAGAAAGATCAACCCGTTTCTAGGAAAATGGGCGTTCCGACCCTCGCTCATGCGATGACGAAGAAGTTCATGATCGGCTTCTCCGAAGACCGTGTAAAGGCCTCGTAGCCCACGATCGAATAGGCGGGTCCGTTCAATTATCCGTCATCCTCTCCTACTGATTATCCACTGGTTTTGCCTCCCCACCCTCCTGCCTTTCACTCTGCCTTCCGCCATCAGCTTGTAGAGGTGCATCTGAGCGGTGTTCCATGAAACCCTCAACTCGTTCGCGACCATCTCGGTGGTCACAGGCCAGTCTTGCCCAGCTAGGTAGTCGAGGATCCCTCGGTCTATGTCCTCTCCGCGTTTCCCACTATGAGACCTCATTATGGCATATCGCTAGGAAGTGCTTACGACAAGGCAGATAAGGGTTATGCCTGAACATATGATTGAACGCAGGTTCTCACAAAGCTGGACGCCACCATACGAAGCCACGATGGTAGCAACCTAACCACCCCCTTGGAGGAGCTGAATGTCCGAGTTTGAGCTTAGGATCAGGAGACTGAAGAACGGCTTCAGGGTAAGGTTGCCCAAGTTCAGGCACGTAGTGCTCCACCATGCCTCAAGCGACCTTGAATGCATGGCTGGCCCCGACGTAGAAGAGGTCATCGAAGTTCCGAGCGACTGCGAGGCCGTTGTCATCAGGATAAAGATTGAGAGAACCATGCCCCGAGTCACGGGAATCCCCATAGCAAAGGTTGAGGGGCTTAGTTGGGAGGGAAGCGTGCCCCTTGAGAAGTGGATGAAGTTCCATAGGAAGGTGCTCTCACGATTCCATGCGGAAGAGGGACTCAAGCTCACGGTGAAGGTTGAAGCCAGGCCGGAAGGGGGCATGTCCAATCTGAAGGTTGAGGCGACTAGAACTGCCTTAAAAATGCTGGGGCTTTCGGACGAAGTGAAAACTGAAGGGCAGAAAGTAGAGTAGCCTCGATCGGTACCATATGTGAAAACCGAAATCCCTCTTGGAGGCGGTGCTACGTTTTGCCGGGCTTTGTCGGGGGTTGCTAGAGCAGTCTCCTATGCGTGGGAGTTGAAGATTGTCTGAAAATCTTGGCGGGCTGTCTCATCTCTTAGCTGCAAAATATTGGGCGACCGCAGCAAAGCATATGGGATCATTAATTCTTCATGTCTTTTCGAGGCTTCCTTTTTCTTGTCTATGAATGAGGTCGAAACATAATCGGAGCGATGCTTCAACATATGTTTGATAAGTTGGTAGTTATGAAGAGGCGATGTCTTCTCTTTTCTCGAGCGAGTTGTGGAGCTAATCGGCTTGCCAAGTTCATCTATGTGATTCTGAGAACACATAGTACAATCTACTGTGAGTATGCAGACCTTTCGCTTTCGGAAGACAATTCTCCTCACCTTGCAGCCGCATTCCTCAACTGTTTCGTCTATCTCAGGGTCTTCCGGTTCGGTCATCGGTCAACATCTTTGGCAAATACTTCGCCTTCGGTAAATGACCCAAGTCTTTATTATGGCTTTACACGCGTCGCACTTATGCCGTTGCCATTTCATGCGTCGCCGATCCATGGTGATTCGGAAGGAGCGCGGTAATACCTGCAATTGCGTAACGCACATTTTTAAATCCCAGTCTTGAGAACTCTCCTACGAAGGCCCCATGAGTCTTGATAGTCATTTGAGGCAGGAGATTCTGGAGACACTATCTGAACTGAGGAAAGTTAGTGGTAGGCTTGAGGCTCTTCTCACTCAACTTGACAAGACTAGTGGCCTGAGCCTCAAAGACGATGCCGGTCCAGGGATTGGTGTTTTTGCGTTGCTTTCCATCCCAGATCATCTTAGGAAAACCCTCATTATTCTTTCTGGATCCGATGAGGCTACCGCCAGAGATGTGGCTAAGGAGACTGGTAGGACGAGGGGGATGGAGAGTATATACCTTAACCAATTGGATAGAATGGGCTATGTCAGGAAGACGAGGAGAGGGCGGGAAGTCTGCTTCAGTTTGAAGGAGAAAAAATCATGAGCAAAGGCGGACAGCCTAAGACAGTAGCTCTCCACTCCTACAAAGGTGGTACCGGAAAGACTCAGATCGCAGCAAACCTTGCTCTCATCTGGGCCTTGAAGGGGCGCAACGTATGTCTTCTCGACTACGACTTCAGAGCACCGAGTATTGGGACACTATTTGGGTTTGACGATAACCCTTTTTGGATCAACGACTACATGATGGGCCGCTGCGAGATCGACCAAGCCCTAGTAGACGTACAGGCACAACTCCATAGCGGTGGCAAGCTTCTTCTTGGCTTGGCGAACCCAAGTATCAAGGCAGCTGAAGAGATGATTGGACAGAATGAGAAAGTCCAATTGAGGTCACTGAGACGAACCATCGAGGCTAAGAAGTCACTTTCGAGCAAGTTCGGCATCGACTATATCGTGATTGACACGAGCCCGGGTCCCCAGTACTCATCCTTGAACGCTGTTTTCGCCAGCGACATCCTGCTGGTCGTAATGAAGAGGGATAAGGCGGACATCATGGGGACTTCGAGAATGCTGGACGACATCTACAATAGATCCCCTGGCGAGAAGAGGATATTGGTCAACATGCTTCCTCCAGAACTTGATCCCAGCAGCGTTAGGGCAGAGTTAGAGAAGAGGCTGAGGGTTCCCGTCATAGGGATCGTTCCGTGTTACTGCGATGTCTCCGCTGTCGGAGGAGAGGCTCTTTTCGCCTTAGAGCGGCCGAGACATGGATTCGTGGAGACTCTGCGAAATATTAGTGAAGAAAGCATCTTCCGGATAGACCGCTAGAGGCTTTGACCTACTCAATCACAAGCCGTTTGCTCGCTCCAATACTTGTGCACTCCAAGCTCTGCTTATAAAGCCACGGTAAGCTTTTTATGTGTTAATCTGATAATCACATTTGCAAGTCCTTTGCGGACTGCTGGGTCGGGGGCGTATGCAGGTCACCGGGGAAAGAAGGCGGATCAGGAGTCATGTGGGTTCTGGGATGGGGCTAGGAAATTCGAACGAGGATGCACGGCCCATGGAGAGAGATGCTCTTCAGAAGCTATTTCGCGAAGCTGTCGAGAGGGCCATGAGCATATTCGACGAAAGGAGCAGGAAAGCCATCTACCGCTACCTAGAGGAGAAGCATGGTTTTGTCCTCGACGATCTGCCGGATGGGATGGACAAGCTGGATCGAGGTCTCAGAGACATCTTCGGCAACTCTGCCGCTGAATTACTCGAGGGACTGATGGTCAGGCAACTCAATCAGAATCTTGGACGAAGACTGCTTGAAAATGCGGGTAAGAAGATTCTCACGGAGTTCGCAAAGGATCTTGAAAAAATCGTGACTGAAAAGATGGAGAATGAAAGGAGGTGAGATGATTGGATATGAAGAAAAGAGCATTAAGGATCTCCAGCTACTTGCAGCGTTTAGCGGCATGTCCGGAAACTCAGAAGCTCGTCTACCGTAGAGATATAGAAGGCTTCAGTGCCCTGTGCAACGGACTGAGAATACCGGCTGACTATGTTAGCTGTCTAAAGTCGATGGTATTTCCGCCGATATTAGGAGTGTCGTGGCCCACGTCGCCCCCTAGGGCGGGGGCCTGAGGCTCCTGAGTAACAGTCGTTCCTGCGCCGAAGCTAAGGTCAGCAAAGCATCCTTAGCTTTTCCATCCTCTATTTCTGATAAAGCAGATATTGACCTCCGCGATGATTCCTTTATCAGGTGACTTGTCTGAGCAACGGCCCCGCTATCGAAAAGAAGAGCAATGATCCGCTGAATGTCGTCTGCTTTAACGTTTCCAGTTTCCTTAATTTCAGTAGGAAGGCTCTCTGAACGCCTTAACTTGGCAAGAGCCCATGCCAGTGGATAAGGGAAAGCTCCTCTCCGAATCTTATCAGCAAGCTCAAGGGTTAGATTCAAAGAGCATTCCAAATCCTCTCGTAACCTGATAGCCTTTCCCAGATGCCTTCCGTATTCAGTCAACCGTTCTACGTCATCTACTGCACATTCTCCGACTACGGCTCCGAGACGTGCCGAAGTCTCGACATCAACGCTCTCTAACTCTAGGAGGGCCAAACGCTCCTCCGGATCGAGAGCAAATCTCTTCGCTAGGTTGGAGTTCTTGACCTCCGCAATAGCCATCCTTGACAGGAACTGTTGAAAGTCTGTATTCGCATTAGAGAACGTTCTAGACGTCACTTTCCCAGCTAGGGCACTCAAGGCATAGAATGCCTTAGCAGCGACTAGCGCTGCAACGAGTAGCGCTCTATCAGATCCAAACTTCTCAGGCAAGGTAGGAACGAATCGCTTAATGCTCGTTCGGTCCAACAAGTCATCGAACACAACCATCGAATGACAGGCAAGTGAGATTGCTATTGAAACATACGATACTCCCATGGTATCGCCTCGTGTTGCCTCGCACGACAGGAAGACTATTGCAGGATGAAGATGATCGCGCCTTGTCGCTAGCAGATAGCGCATGGGTTCTAGGAGTTCAGTATTCTCCATTCCTTCTGTGAGGAATCTTTCCGTTTCTCCGACCAACTGCGCACCATATCTCTGGAGGATTTTATCAGCTTCGTCCTCGACTTTCATACGTCATCCCTGTTAATATCGTTGGGTATGAAAGCATTCTCACGCGCTTTGTTATGAAGGTCAGACTTAAATTGATAGCGTATGTAAGATAAATGAGTCGGATGAAACCACCGAGCCTGGTCAGCTCTTTCTGTGAGAGCCTTGAACTGAATAAAAAAGACTTCTTCGCTTTCTTGTTACTGTACTTTTCCTCTGCGAACTGGTATGCGGTCACTACGCAGGTACTTCCCCATGCCCTTTCGGTCTATCTTAAAGGGGCACCGGTTTTGTGGGCTTCTTTCGGCTTCGATTTCCTCATCGCACTTTCGATGTTCGTGGCGGGTCTACTTATCGAAGGCCGAAGCAGATTAGCGTTTCTCCGTTTCAGCGCTATCTCCGCAATCTTTCTTACGCTCATGTTACCTCTCGCATCTACCGTTGAATCCGTTGTTCTGCTAATGTCATTTCTTGGAGTTCCTGCGGGCTTTACATCATTGGCTCTGGCAATATTGTTTGCCGAAAAGACCTTCGCTAGAGAAAGAGGTAGGATAGCTGGTGCTATGGTGGCTCTCGCTATTTTTACGAGTCCAGCAGTAATCATTTTGTCCCGGAGTTTTAGTTTAGTCTGGGCTCTAGGGGTGCTCATAGCGCTGAACTTTATCGTTGTAATTCTATCCTTTGTGATACGTGACTTGGAGGTCCAAAGACAAATTGGTAGACAGAGAGCTTTAGGCGGGTTTGGGAAGAACTATTTCTTGTATTTTATTGCATGGGCACTCGTATCTTCGACCAATGGATTCTTCTCCTCTGTCTTCGATGTTTACGTAGAATCCTTTAGAGAGATGGTACAGCTTGGTTTTGTTCTACAATATGTTACAGCCTGCGTCATGGCATGGATCGGCGGCTTTCTTATGGATTGGTATGGAAGAAAGCCACTGATCTTATTGGGCCTTGCCTTCTTCGGAGTGTCCATGAGCCTCCTCGCTTTGGCATCCAATCCGATCGCATACAGCCTCATATGGGCCACAAATGGAGGCAGCTGGGGACTATTCCTTCCAACATTCTATCTCTTCATCTGGGGAGAAGCCGCTACGGGGCAGGTGAGGGCTCTAGCGTACTCACTAGGATTGATGGTCTTTCATCTCGCACGTTCTCTCGGCTTCCTAGCATTCCCCTATCTTTCCCAACATGAGCCCATCGGGTTAGCCTTGGTAAGTTCGAGCGTGGTTTTTCTTGGATCTGTGCCTCTTGTACTTGCTCACGAGACTCTTCCTTCAGATGAGCGCCAAGCACTTCGTTTCTCAAGGTACCTCAGTAGGGTGAGGGAAGAGGTAGAACGCCAATAGCCTGACTAGGCTTCAGAGTTCTAAAGCAGATACTATCTCGTCGATGTACCTTCCTCTCCTCTCGTAGGTTCTTGGTATGTGTCCGACCTCCCTGAAACCGGAGCGTTCGAGGACTTGTCTCATGCCTATGTTTGAGGCAAATGTTTTTGCAATGAGAATCTTGAGGCCGAGCTCGCGTGAGGATGTTATTAACTCCTGAAGCATGGCTGTTCCTATTCCAATTCCTCTATATCCCTTCGTGATACCGATGCCGAATTCTCCGACATGGGAGGAGAATCCTTTCCGCCGCATGACCATGGCATAGGCGACAATTCTGGAATCGGCTATTGCCACTAGATTCAATGCCTCTTTCCTCGCCGTTCTGGCCAGTAAGTCTTGCAGTAGGGCTGTTGCTTCCTCCCTGCTCAGGATTCTTCTCTGTTCGATGTCGAGATCTTCGACGACGGCCGAGTTATTCAGCTCAAGAAGGCCATCGCTGTCGTCCATGGTTGGTGGTCTCAGGATGACCTGTCTCCCGTCCTTTGTGGTGAAGCACTTAGTGTGACTGTGAGTATTGATAGTCATTGACCAAGTCTTTCGGGGAAGGGAGGATAAATCCCTTGGGGAATGGCGACCAGTCTTCTCAAAGGATATGAGAAGTCCATATGTGGCCTTGAGCACCTGAGGGTACGTTACTGGTCAGAGTCACTACATTACGAACTATTGAAAATGTTAAGTTCCCTCTATGTTAGGACATCTCTGCGGCCTTCTATGCTAGGAGTACGACCACGCTCTATTGTCTAAGAATCTAGATTCCTAGATTCCGGAGTCAAACTTCTTATCCTCTCCCCCATGGATGTACGTCACGGTCCAAGTAGCCTAGATAGTGGGGGGAGAGGGGTAGGATCACGATACCTCCTCACACAGCCCTCTATGCTCAGATGGATGAGCTGCTCAGGACCATGTACCGGGGGAGTCGGGACCGGGAGAAGAGGGAGGCCCTGGAGCGGATAGTTGAGGCGGCCTCAGAGGAGCGGGGAGCCTTCATGAACTGTGACACAAGGATATTTGGAGTGAATACAGGTTCTGGTGTGCTCAGGTAGAATGAACATAGGAGGTGCGCGAACACGACAAAAATATTCGATTGTCAGGTGCCAGAAGGCGACTACGAAGAAATCACTGTAAGGGCCTAAGCGCGCGCTCCGTGCCCCCCACCAATATCGACAACATAACCTGTTTTCTCAGGATCATTTTCCTGAGCGATCTTTTTCGCCACTTCACTTGGTTCCCAACCAACCCTTCTCAGCCAAAACTTGGCACCATCCTGCTCTAAGCCGCGAACATAACTTAACTTCATGTCACTCACGTTGATTAGAGAATTTTCTATTTATACATATCGTCAAGCGATAGCGCCCTCCCAACAATGTCATAAAGATCGCCGATGAGTGGCAATACCAGAACATGGATGATGTACTCAATAACGTCAATTCTCAAGCTTATGCCGAGGCGTATAGGGTGTTTCTAGGGTTCCTGTAAGGCTCTGAGGCATTTCATGATGTTCGGGTGGTTCTCTAGGAACGAACCCATTGGGATGCTGGATCTCTTCCCACTATTGGCACTTGTCTCTAGAAGAGGGTGTCATATTTTCTAGATACTCGCGCGCGCTTTCTGTACAAATCATCTATAGTTCTTCGGTAGCTCTTCTAGAACTTTGCTCTCATTCTTCTTGAAATGGTTTTCACAGTGCTTACATACATCTTGTCTTAATCTGATATACAGAAGTCAGATTCAGAGTCCGGTTTGTCACACAGTAGCGCGCTACTGAGGGCCTTCGGGCAATGGATGTGATCTACAGGTACTTGAAGAGTGAGTGGAGGGACCTATGGGCCTGTAAGATCGATGATAAGTGGTTGGCGGAGGCGATTGCGCAGAGGGAGTATCCCCTCCTCTTCGTGGATCGGGGTGATGTCCTGTGGGCGACTCGAGCGTTTGTGCCTCCGGATTTCTATGATGTGGTGGAGCGCCATGAGAGGTCCATGGGTGAGAGTATTAGGCCGGTGGATCCTAGGGTTGGTGGTTGGGGTAAGGTTCATCAGGGATGAGATTCTTGTACCTAGGGCGAGGAGGAGGTTTAGAAGGAGGAGAGAGAGGGCGAAACCTGTCGGCGGGGGTCCTCCGAAGAAGGGTGGACGTGGCTGGCTTCATTCTTGATCGCCGAGGGTTCCTCTCAGCGCGCGTTTGTCTAGAAGCTAGTTAGCATTTGTCTAGAATCTAGTTAGCGTTTGTCTAGAATTCATTTTCACTGGTGCTTATGTACTTCCTGTCTGAATATGATTTCTAGAAATCTGATTCAGATTTCCTTGGGTAGAAATCTGTATCAGTCCAGCGCGCGCAGCTTGTCGGAGATCGCTGGAGAGACCTTCGCCCAGGCATTGGGGAAGTGGAGCAAGAGGTAACTCTTCATCATTTGCGCGCGCCATCGACGCGTCTTCTCTAGTGTTTGAGTCCGGGTTGTTTCCCGTTTCCTTGGGGTGGCTTCTTGGTCGGGTTGAGGAAGAGTCGCTGCCGTTGCGACGTTGAGATCGCAGCATGTATCCTTTCCGCTGTCGCGAAGAGGCCTATGAAGAAGACTTGGATCATGTATACGGCTAACCTGAATCATCGTTTGCTGAGGAAGCATTTGGAGAGGCTCTTGGAACGCGGCTTTCTCGTTCAGGTTGACAGCGGTGTCTATGAGTTGACCAAGGGTGGACGGACTTTCCTCGATGAGTATGCCAAATTCAAGCGTTTAGAAGATGATGTGACTTCGTGAAGGGTTCTGATAACTCTTCGAGACATCGAGTTACCTTGCCTCCATCGACTTCGCCTTATTCAAGGAACACAACATCGCTTCAAGTAGAGGCCTGACTGGGACGAACCTCATCCCGCGCGCGCTAGGCTGCACTTCAACGTAGAGTTTCTTAATTTGCAGTAATTGAAAGGCGTATGGCCGGTGGCAAATCATACTCACAACAGGAGCGAAGAGGAAATAGTGGCTAATATTCTCGTCGTTATTCTTGACAGGGCGAGAAAGACTCGCATCATGTATCGGACAAACTTGAGCTCCGCCCTTACGGGCAAGTATCTTCACAAACTCCAAGGATGCGGGTTAATACAATATGATGAGGAGGCCAAAGAATACCTCTTGACCAACTCGGGAAGACGTTATCTCGATTTATACGCTGAGTATAAAGTCATCAAGGGGAAGCTGGTCTCCCACATCTCTCTCCTTGAAGAAAAAAGAGACATCCTAACCCAAATGCTGACCGCGCGCCGGCGCGAACCTCTAGAAATTATCTCCTAAGATATTCTCCACAACGTTCTTTTCAGTAAATGTATATCCTCAATGTCAACTCCACCTCTGAAGAGAGTGGGCTTGGAGCTGTCATCCACCATATCCGTAGACATGGGTTCATCTGACGCTACATTTGGCTCGTTGACAAAGAGCCTGAGATACTCGGACATGCCGCGCATCCCGATATTCCTCGAGGCATTCAAATCCGCGTCCAATTGGAAGCCGCATTGTCCACACCTAAACCAAGGTCCCTCCCTGTTGGCCCCGTCAGTGCAGCCGCACCGGGAACAGGTCTGCGACGTGTACCGAGGACTAACAGAAACGACAGTCTTGCCAGCCTGCTCTGCCTTATACTCGAGAAAGCATCGAAGCTGGGCGAAGGACCAAGAACCGAGCTTAGAGTTGAATCTCCTCCCATTCCCTTTCTTCCTGAAGCCTCGAAGCTGCTCCACAGCAAATACGTCGAAGGGCTTCGAGACCATGGTTTTCGATATGCAATGATTCACGTCCAGCACGAACCGTCTCTCTCCCCGCCAGCGCCTTTAGTTTACGCCTGGCGGATCGAGTGCCCACGTGCTGAAGCCTACGCCTCAAACACCTGTATCTTCCCTTGACGGCCCTCAGATGCTTGGAGTTGAAGAAGGAATTATCAGAGCAAGCGACGATGTTCCTTATGCCCCGATCTATGCCTCGTCGTGAACAGCGGGCGATATGATGATCCTGCTGAACATAATACATGTTTCCCGTAGAACAGCAGTTAGGGCTAAATGAATCAAAACCAGCAAGCCTCATCGTTGAAGCAGGAAGCCCCATGCGATAGCGTGGGATAGTTCACCAAATAGAAAAAGAGTAAATAGTGCGTCGAAACAATTCCTCGGGGTTGCAGCGGTATCATTCGAAGGCCCTCTTGACCGATGGGATTCTGTCGAAGTGGTGGTCGTTTGAGTATATCTCTCTTATTCCGAGCCTTTCCATAACTGCTACTATGACGGCGTCGTCCCAGTCCACCGTGAACCCTGCATCTCCTAGGATTTCAATAGCTCTAACCATGTCTTCAACCGTGTAAGGAACGATTCTCAGAGGAACGTATGAGAGTATTGAATGCAGAACCGCTGGGATGTCCCGAGGTGAATACTCTTGTTCCACGTGGATGAAAACCTCCTCTAAGACCAAGGTTGATGTAACGGTTTCTTCGCCCTTTTCGACGCGTTGCAGAATCTTCTGTGATGTTTCCCCGAAGACGGGGTTTCTGTCGATATGGTATATGAAGACATTGGAGTCGATGAACCGGACCAAGGCTACTTCTCTCTCAGCCGACCTCTCCTGATCTTCTCTTCAAGCTCTTCAGGCTCCGTCACCATCCTCTTAGGAGCCCCTAGACCTGCCAGCGTCTCAGTCGGGTTCTTCACGAGCCAGTGCGGCTCTATGATCAGCCTCCCACTATCCAAGCTGACGCGAACCTTGTCTCCCTCTTTTATGCGAAGCTTCTCACGTAATTCAGCGGGTATGGTGACCCGATACTTCTTTTGAACAACTTCCTCAACAGCCAATTGACCCACCATAGTAGTGTAACCCAAGAAGATACATAAAAACCTATCCACCAAACACGTTACTCAGCCCCGATAGCGCGCTAGCTAGCGCCCTCTACAAGGTGCGGACGTGAACGGCGCGGTCAACATCCTCAAGGTAGCCGTGGAGAGGCCTCCTGTCCGCGGCTTTCTTGCTCAGGTCAAGGACTCTGATGTCTACGAGTTGACTGAGGGGGGACAGGCTTTCCTCGATGAGTATGCCAAATTTAAGCGCTTAGAAGATGTGTTGATGCAAACTGGGGTTAGTGAAGAAGAGGTCGAAGACTTCTAACTCCAGCGCACTGGAGAAACATAGATGGATTCGAGTTGAGTTTCATGGTCGATTCTCGGTTTCGGCTTGGGCGAGTCGGCCTGGTTCTCATTTTCTTTGCCATCCTCATTCCCTGTGTCCCCAGAGTTGCCTTAGCCTACAGCGCTGACCAAGTTCAGACCCGCATTCAAGGAGCAGAGGGCTCTGTGGATTCAGCTTTTCTCGCAGTTTTGGATGCCGAGAAGGCGGGCGTGAATGTTTCTTCGATGCTTGTAGACTTGAATAATGCCCTCAATCTGCTGAGCAGTTCCAAAGTCATGCTAAGTGGAGGAGATCTGGATGGCGCAGCTGCAGCAGCGACGCGTTCAACGGATGTAGCGCAGAACATTAGATCTGAGGCTTTGAGCCTGAAGGCCTCGACCATAGCTGATCATATGTCCGCCTTCAGGTTATCCGCTGTGATGTACTTGGCTGGAGTCGGCCTTTTCCTCTCGTTGATGGTCCTAGCTTGGCAGCGGTTCAGAGAACATTATGTTCGCAGAGCCATGGACTTGAGGCCTGTGGTGGTCACAGACGTGGACGCTTGACAGCATAGCGCGGGCGACGGAGAGGTTCTCCGAACTCTACGTTTTAGACCTGAAGAGTTAAATCTTTTAACGGATACATATCTGGTAGGTGTCTTTCGGTGGATGTAAGAGTTAAGGTTACGAGGGAGGGTATCTTCATTCCTGAGGAGCTTTTCAAGGAGATGATGAGCGCGTATGTTAAGATGGAGCAGGTTCTTGCCACTTTAGAGACGCTTGCGGATGAAGAGGCGTTGAAGACTATTGAGAAGAGCAGAGAAGAGGTGGCTAAAGGCGAGTACGTTGAATGCTCGGTGGACGATTTGGAGAGAGTTTTGAAGCAGGATGCCTAATAAAGCTAGGTTTTCAAGGATTTTCCTCAAAAAGGAGCATAGGCTGCCAAGCGACGTCAGATCAAGAGTGGTTGAAGCGCTAAGGGAAATACTTTTCAACTTCTCCCACCTAAAGGAAGGGAGATTGTCGCTACCTCATACGCCTCGTTTAGGCTCGGTGCAACAATAGGCCAGTTGAATGTGGCCCTCTTAGCGATATTCAATGCTGCTACATAGTCTGCTTCTCCAGAGAATCCACATAGAACGCATTTGAATAGACTTCTTTCAGGGCGGTTTCTGCTATCTATGGTTCCACATTTAGGACATGTCTTTGACGTATATTGTGCGCTCACTATTCTGATGGGAACCCCTGCTATCTTGGCCTTGTATTGGATAAAGTTTCTTAGCTGTCTGAAAGCCCACTTGCTACATCTTTCTCGCTGATTATGCCTAACCCTTATCCTTTCCCTAATGCCCTTAAGTTCTTCGAGGGCCATCAGGGACTCGGTGCGTTCAGCCTTCCCAACAAGAGTCTTTGAGATGATGTGGTTCACGTTCCGTTTGAACCGCTTCTCTCTACCTGAGAGCTTCTTCAGATGCCTTTTAGCACTCTTTGTTCCCCTTGCTTGCAACCTCGCCTTCAGAGATGTATAATGTTCTCTAACTTCGTCAGCCTTCTTCCCGCTGAAGTGTTCCCCTGTGGAGTCGGTTGCGATATTCTCTATGCCTAGGTCAACGCCTAGAACGTTCTTCGCTTCATAGGGCGTTTCCTCTGGCGCGTCAACGACAACGGCAAGATAGAATGCGCTGTTTCGGTAGACTAGGTCTGCTTGTCCTCTAACCACTTTGCTGTAGAAATGCTGCTTCTGATACTCACCTATTCGTGTCTTGAGTGTCATACGCCCTCTGATGGTGCTGACTGATACCCTATCCAACCCTTTCCAAGATAGATTTCTCTGGTCGTATTGAATTGCTCCATATGGTCTGAATTTTGGTTTGACGGCCTTATCCCGCTTGTATGTTTCGACCACTTTGCTGATAACTCGTATAGCCATTTGTGCCCCAAGGCCATATTTCTCTCTCAGTTCCCGATAGACCAACTTCTGTAACTCGTATTTGCTTGTGCAGACTCCCTTCGATGCCGCATAGTTGCAGGCGAGGTTGAACCGCTCCATGGTCTCCAATAGTGTAGCCTTCTCATCATCATTGGTTTCAAGCCGCACCATTAGAGTTTGGAACATCATTTATTGACAGAACCCATCAATACTTAACCGTATTCCTCCCCGCCCTAAAGAGCGAGGCTTCCTACGGGTTTGTCTGTGAACCCTTATGTTGGTGTTCCGCTGGTTGGTCCTCTCAAAGGTTTGTGGAGAGTAAGGGTTGGAAAATATAGGGTTATCTATGAAATTGACGAGAAAGAGAAAATAGTTGTATTCCATGACGTTGATCTGAGAAAAAGAGTTTACTAGAGAAGGGTATTGTGTTAAAGTAGGTAGGCTGATGGGGAAACCATTTGCCACTGTAGTTTGGACCCTTAGCGCGCGGTGGTTCCTGATGTGGAAGCTTGAGGACTACAGGACGATATTCATCGTCGTGAGTCGTGTCGGGGCCTTGATCATTGCTTCACCTTAGTCTCTCCAAGGAAGCCCACGCCCTTCAGGGGTGGGAGGAATTGGAGCTATAGGATTTAAATATTGAACGCTATTATCAATGTCCGAATGAAGCAGACGCTGATGGTGAAGCTGGCCCCCGACGAAGACCAGCACAAGATTCTTCTTGAGACCATGGAACGGTTCACTGAGGCCTGCAACTCCATTGCCGAGACAGCTTTCCAGAACAGGGTCGCCAACAAGTACGCCCTTCAGAAACTCATCTACCGCCAGATCAGAGAGAAGTACGGCTTGTCCGCCCAACTTACCATCAGAGCGATCAGCAAGGTCGTCGAAGTATACAAGCGCGACAAGAGGGTTAAGCCCTCCTTTGAACCCCATGGAGCCATCGTCTACGATCAGAGGATTCTCAGCTGGAAGGGCTTGGACAGGGTGAGCATACTCTCCCTGAAGGGTAGGCTCATCATCCCAACCACCATCGGCCCCTACCAAGAAGCGCGGCTTGACCGCAAGGTCAGACAGGCAGACCTCCTCCTCAGAAAAGGCATTTTCTACCTGGCCGTGGTCATTGATGCCCCAGAACCCGCACCCTTCGAGACCACAGACTACATCGGAGTCGACCTCGGAGTCAGAAACATCGCGGTGGACAGTGACGGGGAGACATGGAGCAGCGGACAGGTCAACGGACTCAGAAGCAGACACAACAAGCTCAGAGCTAAACTACAAGCCAAGGACACCAAGCCCGCGAAGCGTCTGCTCAGGAAGAGGACTGGAAAGGAAGCGAGATTCGCTAGAAACGTGAATCATGTTATCTCTAAGAGCTTGGTCGCGAAGGCCAAGGACACCTGCCGCGGGATCGCCCTTGAAGACTTGAAGGGGATACGGGGCCGGACAACGGTTAATGGTAGCCGCCAGCGTCGCGTCCACAACTCTTGGAGCTTCTATCAACTCAGGGCCTTCGTCGAGTACAAGGCAAGGCTCGCGGGAGTCCCCATAGCCCTCGTTGACCCGAGGAACACTAGTCGCACCTGTCCGAGTTGCAACCACGTCTCCAAGGGGAATAGGCATGGGGAACTCTTCCGCTGCGAACTGTGCGGTTATGCTGGGGCCGCCGACTATGTCGCTGCCCTGAACATTCAGGGCAGGGTCGCAGTCAGCCGACCGTACATCTCGGAGGATTTTAGTTTGAGTCAATTGGACTCTCCTCCAGGGACAAGCCCATGCCCTTCAGGCATGGGTAGTTGACTGATATCTGACCTTGACATCCTTGAAAGAGTAAAGCTCCGGCTCTGCTTCAAAGAAGGGCTTCAAAGAATCCTCCGCTACCTTCATCATCGACAAGGTCTCCCGATAACCTATCAACAAATCCATCTTTCTATTCAACATGGACAGAAGCTCTTTGATCTCCCTTATCTCCACATCAAGCTCCATTCAGCTCACATCAACCTCTTCAGAACAGCCGCCCTTAAAAAATTATTCTCCCATCCATACACGTGATGGCTTGAGGCTCGCGCGAGCTTCAAGGGTTACTACGTGCGTAGGATTCTTGACTTGAGGCCTGTGGTGGTCTCTGATGTGGAAGCTTGAGGACTACAAGACTATATTCATCATAGCGAGTCTCGTTGGGGCTCTAGTTATTGCAGCACCTACTTTGGCCTCCATCCTACCGACACGGGCTACGGAGAGATTCTCCGAACTCTATGTCTTGGGTCCCAATAAGATGGCAGAGGGTTATGCCTTCAATGTGAAGGCTGGTGAGACGTACAAGGTCTATGTGGGCGTTGGCAATCACATGGGTTCCTCAGCCTACTATGGGTTGCTTGTTAAGCTGAGGAATCGAGGTGAACCTCTGCCCAACTCCACGGCCGGTACGCCTAGTCCCTTGCCAGCTATCTATGAGTACCGTGTCTTCCTCGGGGATGGTGGGGTTTGGGAGACGCCGTTGGACTTCTCTTTCCGAGGCTTCTCTTTTTCTGGGAACAGTTGTCGGGTTGGCTGGTTAGCGTTGAATGGGATTGCTTTTCCGGTTGATAAGACGGCTTCGTGGGATTCTGAGGGTGGGGGTTTCTTTCTTCAGCTCTTCTTTGAGCTTTGGATCTACGACCCTGAGTCCAGGGTTTTCTCTTTCCACAACAGGTTCGTCGGGATCTGGCTCAACGTGACGGGTTGAGGCGATTTAGAAAGGTTTCAACTTAGAGGGGCTCGATGGGGTAGCCTCTTCGATGTAGTTTTTGGTATTGTGTCTCCTCATCTGCTGTTATGCATATTGTCTTCTGATGCTCAGCCAAGGCAGCTGGTAAGGCGTCATACAGAGTGGCGTCCGCATCGTATGCTATTTCGCAGGCTCTGATCAGAAGTTCCTCGCTTAGTGGCGTTACCTTGAGGTGGAGTTTAAAGAGTTGGCGGACAGCATTTCTCAGTCTCTCCACACCATGATCTGGTTTGTACCTTAGAGCGTTTGCAACCTCGTAGAATAGGAGCTCTGATACCGAGAGCTCTATTGAGCCTTCCACGTGGGAATCCATGAGGTTGATCGCTTCATCCGATTTTGCCTCCTTGCTGAACCACTTGACCGCTACTGAGGAGTCGAGTACCACTATCTTGCTGCGTCTCGCCATCTACGTATCTCCTTGGCGCCGTTCCATTGGGCTTGGCCTTCCAGCCGCAACCTTTTGATGGTGTCGGCGGCTGTGCGCATCTCTTCCCGTGAAGCTGTCTCTTCGAAGGCTCTTCTAGCGACCTCGCTCCAGTTGATGTGTTTGAAACGTTCCATGCTGCGTTTTAGATCTTCTGGCACACTTATGGTGATGTTGACCATGCACATCTCCTTAACACATTTCCCTTACACATGTTAAGCTCAAATCAAGATTTAAACATTTCTGATGACGAAAAGCGAGCGCTAAGGGGCGGGCGGTTGCACAAGTGCTCTAGTATGTGAATGCGGGGTACGCGTTTTGAGAGAGTTTTCTAAGGTTCTTGTGACGGGTGGTGCGGGTTTCATTGGAAGCCACTTAGTGGACGGGCTTGTAGGCAGGGGTTGCGGGGTAGTGGTCCTAGATAACTTGCGGTCAGGTAGAATGGAGAATGTGAGCCAGCATCTGGGGAGCGACGGTTTCAAGTTGGTTGAGGGGGATGTGCGGGATAAGAGAGTTGTTGTAGATGCTATGGATGGCGTTGATGCTGTGGTGCATTTGGCGGCGTTGATAGGTGTTGAGGAGTCTGTGAATGATCCTGTTGAGACTCATGATGTTAATGTAACTGGAACGTTGAACGTCCTAGAGCAGGCGATGAGGAAGGATGTTAAGAGATTTGTGTATGCTTCATCAACGGCGGTCTATGGAGAAGGAAACCCATTGCCACTTCACGAGGACTGCCCGTCGAAGCCTGTATCGCCCTATGCTGCGTCGAAGGCTTCGGCAGAGTGCTACTGTAAAGCGTTTCATCGGAGCTATGGGCTTGAGACCGTTGTATTAAGGTACTTTAACGTTTATGGGCCGAGGCAGGAGCATAATCCGTACAGCGGCGTTATTACTAGATTTCTGAGCAATGCCTTAAGCGGTAAGCCCTTAGTGGTGTTTGGGGATGGGGAGCAAACCAGGGATTTCATATACATAGACGATGTGGTTGAGGCAACTATGCTTGCCTTGGAAGGTGGTAATTCGGTGGGAGAGACTTTGAATATTTGCACTGGCAAGCCTACTGCCATAAATGAGTTGGTGCGAATTGTAGAAGAGGTCACAGGGAGAGGTATACAAGTAATGTATGATGCGCCGAGAAAAGGTGACGTAACGAACAATTATGGGGATCCCAAGAAAGCTGAGGAAATTCTTACGTTTAAAGCTAAGATCAGCCTAAAAGAAGGCCTCGAGCGGTCTATGAACAGTATAGCGCGCGCTAATGGTGTGTTAGAGCCTGCGCGGATAGAACGGTGGGGATAGCTCAAGCTTAGGAGCATCTAACTAAACAAGGTGTCAATACCGATTACATAGTCTTCATTGATGCTGATTTCACCTATCCCGCCGAACACATTCCGCGTATGATTGAGATCGATCGAGCTGTGGATATATGAGACTGACTCTAGAGCGTTCTCTTTTTATAACCGGTTCGTCGGCTTCTGGCTACACTTGCTACCGGAAGGGTGATGGGGGATGACTCGTCAGATGATTTCTTCGAAGAAGAGGATCGAAGATCAGTCGAGGCTGGACTCTGACATAATCTCTGCGGTGAAGATGGAGAAGCCTGAGACTGTGCGGCAGCTCGTCAAGCTCATCAAAGAGAGACATAGACTACCTGAGGAGGAGATTGCGCAGCGCATCCTGGATCTTCAGAACCGGGGTAAACTCAAGTTTACGGAAGACCAATCCACAACTTATGCCACGATAACTGGATACGTTTTCTCGAACCAGGCCTACTGGTACTGGATGGTCGTTGGCTTGTCCCTGGCGACTGTGGCTTCCATCGCGATTCCGGAGGATCTTTTCCCCTAGTCTACGTGAGATATGTCCTTGGATCCCTTTTCGTGTTGTTCCTGCCGGGCTATAGCTTCATCAAAGCCCTCTTCCCGAGACAAGTCCCAATCAAGACAAGATCAGAGGGACTGGACAGTATCGAGAGACTTGCCCTAAGCGTGGGAATGAGTCTAGCCCTAGTTCCGATGACGGGGCTTGTCCTAAACTATACTCCCTTCGGAATAAGACTCGTACCGGTCACCCTGAGCCTGCTTGCCCTGACAGTCGTCTTTGCTACGGCAGCCGTCTTGAGAGAGTACCAGACAAGATTGGCCTAGTGGTTTCTGGTATGATGTTGGCTCTGTAGAGCGTTACGAGAAACTAGACAACGGCCTCCTAGATAGAGCGCTTGCAAACCTCTTCCCTTGTGAACCATTGGCATCTCCATAACTTGGGCGCATGTTCAGTGTTCAGATTCCTCGATTTGTGGTTGAATACGATAGTTTGAGGCAGTTTTGAAATGGCGGAGTTCAAAATTCCCTTAGGCAAACCTGTCTTCGATGAGGAGATGAAGGAGGCAGCTATAAGTGCTCTGCAGAATGAGAGGTTCGTTCATGGTGAGAGCGTCTTCAAGTTCGAGGAAGAATTCGCGAAGTACTGTGGCGCTAGGTACGCTGTTTCGACGAGTTCTGGAACCTGTGCTCTGCAGTTCTCTCTTCTCGCATTAGGTGTAGGACAGGGTGATCAGGTTGTTACTACGCCTTTCTCGTTTGTGGCTACTGCTAATGTTGCCTTGCATGTTAATGCTTCGCCTGTTTTCGCGGATGTGGATCTGAAAACCTTCAATATTGATCCCAGAGCTATCAGAGAAAAGATCACGGAGAAGACCAAGGCGATCGTTCCTGTTCATCTCTATGGCTACCCAGCGGATATGCACTCAATTCAGGAGATCGCAGAAGAACGCGGACTCTACGTCATTGAGGATGCTTGTCAGGCTCATGGTTCCGAGTATTTTGGCGTGAAGGCTGGTTCGATCGGTGATGTTGGCTGCTTCTCCTTCTATCCTTCTAAGAACATGACTGTCTGCGGCGACGGCGGCATGGTTGTCACGGACAACGAAGAGGTCGCCAAGAAAGTTGCGAAGTTGAGGGATTGCGGTAGAGTCTCCCATTATGAGCATGACATGATCGGGTTCACCGCGAGGCTGAATACTGTTAGCGCTGCCATTGGAAGGGTTCAGCTCAGGAGGCTCGACGAATGGAACAGGAAGAGACGTGAACATGCTGAGTACTATTGTCACCTCTTATCGGCTCTCGATGGTGTCTTGTTGCCGCCGGGCAGTTCTCCGGGTATTCAGCCCGTCTATCACCTTTACGTTATCAGAACGACTGTCAGAGATGGATTGAAGGCTTGGCTGGAGAAGAACGGTGTTCAGAGCGGTGTCCACTACCCGATTCCTATACATCTTCAGCCTTTCTATAGAGAGTTGTTTGGCTACAATAGGGGAGATTACCCGAATTCTGAGTCCTTATCTGACGCGGTTCTGAGCATACCCATGTTTCCTGATCTCAAGAGGGAAGAGATCGAGTACGTTTCTGATAGAATAGCCGTATTCTTCTCAGAAGAGTAGAGGGGGGAGATCTTTTGGGCAAGATCAATGTTGCCGTTATTGGGGCGGGTTATTGGGGCAAGAAAATTATGGGAGAATATTCGAGGCTTTCCAAGGTAGATCCTGACATCAATCTCTTGGCAGTTTGCGATCTGTCTCAGAGTAACCTTGAGTATTGTAAAGGAAATTTCGGCGTCCAACTGGTTTCAGATGATTACAGGAAGATTCTTGCCTCGCCCGATATTAATGCTGTCAATGTCTGTACCCCAAATGAGACACATTTCGAGATTTGCAGAGAGGCTATCGAACAAGGGAAACATGTCTTGGTAGAGAAGCCAATGACATCGAGCTTTTCTGAAGCTTTCGAATTAATGAAATTGACGAGAGACAAAGATATAGTTCTGGCTGTCGGCCACATTTTCAGATTTGACAATTCCTTGAAGGAGACAAAGAGATTAATACGAGAAGGCTTCCTCGGAGAGATCTACTATCTGAAGCTTCAGTGGACAACATGGATCGATCCTATTGCAGGAAGAGATATTATCACTGATTTGGCACCTCACCCATTCGACATACTGAATTTCCTATTGGACGATTGGCCAGCACGTATAACGTGCAAAGCGAAAACCTATCGCAGGGATCGGCTGGAAGAGGTCGCTCATATAACAGCCGAATTCAATAACGCTACCATAGCATATATAGAACTGAGTTGGATTTTTCCAGGGAAGGCTAGGGAAGTTACTGTTGTTGGTTCGGAGCGAATTGCTAAAGTGGATTGCGTGACACAGCAGGTGACCATTTTCGAAAGAGACCGCTCTTACAGCTTACATATAGAAAGGAGCAACACGATAGAGTTAGAACTCAGGCATTTCAAGGAAAGCATAGACAACAATGATTTGAAAAATAATTTCAGGATTCGCAACTCTGGTCTATTGGGGGCTCATGTGGTCAGGTTGATCGAGGCGTCTAAGACGTCTCTAGTGGAGGGCAGGACTGTCTCTGCGGACTCAGCATATGATCTTCAGACCAGTGATGATGAAGGTCTTGAATCTAGGTATGCGGTTGTGAAAGAAATAAATATCGGTGAAGGGACTAGGATCTATGATCAGGTCAACCTCTACAAATGCAGTATAGGTCGTAACTGTAAAATCGATGCTTATGTATATATAGAGGAAGGGGTGAAGATTGGTGACAACTGCAAGATTCGGCCCTTTACATTCATCCCAACGGGCGTCATCATTGAGGACGACGTTTTCATTGGACCAAATGTGACTTTCACAAACGATAAGTATCCCAGATCCAAGGGCCCTTGGACGCCGTTGCTGACAAGGGTCAAGACGGGATCGTCGATAGGGGCCAACAGCACAATATTGCCAGGGGTCATTATTGGTAGGAACGCGTTGGTTGGCGCTGGATCTGTTGTGACAAAGGATGTGCCGGACAACGCGGTGGTTTTTGGCAATCCCGCTCGAGTTATGAAGCAAAGAGATATTGCGGTTCAAGCCTGAATTTGTATTGGTCTAGACTACCAACACACTACTACATTGCTCGCCTTGAAAGGGGGCGGGTTTTCAGGATATGGCTGCTAGCTTTACTAGCCATAGTGTTATGGCGGTGATTCCTGTTTATAGAGAGCTTGGCAAGATAGGGAGGGTCATATCCAAATTCACCGACGATTTTGCTGACGAGGTTTGTGTGGTGGTAGACTGCCCAACCGAAGCTATACTGGGTGAGATACAGGAGTCTAGCAAGGAGATTAGCGTGCCTGTTCACGTAATTGAGAACGGTACAAGGAATGGTATTGGCTACGCCATTAGAGAAGGAATCGATTATGCATTGGAAAAGAAGTTCGACATTGTCGTGGTCTTGGCAGGTAATAACAAAGACGATCCTGGGGAGATTCCTAGATTTCTGAAGGCTATCGTAGTAAACGGGTTTGATTATGTCCAAGGTTCCCGTTTTCTGCCTGGCGGGAAAAGGGAGAAGACCCCCATATTCCGTTTTCTTTTCATTCGCCTGTATCCCTTCTTTTGGACGCTTTTAACAGGGGTTCGGTGTACGGATGTCACTAACGGCTTTAGAGCCTACAAAACAGGAATCTTTAGAGATGAGCGGATTAATGTTTGGCAGGGTTGGCTGGACGGCTATGCCTTGGAGTATTACTTGCACTTTAAGGTCCTGAAACTTGGCTATAGAACAAAGGAGGTTCCAGTTTCGAAGATTTATCCCTATATGCACAGGGGTGGCTACTCGAAGATATCGCCTTTTCGGGACTTCTGGTCCATAGTTGCACCCTTTGTGTACTTGGTGTTAGGCGTCAAGAAATAGCTATCAAGATCCACTAGACAGTTGGTGCATTTCGTGTACGGACAATAGCTGTCATTACAGGGCTTCACGGCGAGGAGATGTTAAGAATGAAGCATAATGAGGTTCAAATATCAGTCGTTATTCCAACATTTGATTCTATGAGCGAAAACAAACGTATTGATCGGCTATTGAATTCGATCTTCAATCAAACATATAAGAACGTAGACGTGGTTATTATCGACAATTTTAGTAAAGATGGAACAAAGGAAATCTGCAAGAGATACCCTGTAACTTTCCATCAAGAAAGGAGTTCAATTTCAAGAGCTTGGAACATTGGCATAGAACTGGCTAAAGGACAATACATTCTATTCGTCGACTCCGATATGGAACTTCCGTCATCGTTCTTGGCAGACTGCGCAAAAGTTGTCCAATCGAAATCCGCAGATTGCATAAAAATGGCATTCGTCTGCGCAGAAAGCAGGAAAGCCTCCCGTATGAACATAGTCAGCTCACGCAATCTAGAATTAGAATTGGGCGCCTCACCTACAAACATATATCTTTATCGAGCTAGTATCATAGGAAACACAAGATATCCAGAAAGCGAAGGCCAGATAGTTGGCGAAGAATACATTTTTCGAAGCCAGATAATGGAGAAGAAACCTAGAGTCGGTATTGTAGAAACGAAAGTTCTTCACTATTATGATCCAAGTTTCGAATGGTTTGCGAGAAGGTGCTTCAAATACGGCAAATGGTTCATAGAGACGAAGAAGCACCTTAGGAAAAATGAGTCGATTCAGTTTATTCGTTACAACTCCGTCATAAAGACGTCCTCTATCATTGCATTCATAAAAAAGACCAGAGATGAGCCGAGTCTCTTTCCATCCTTTCTCCTCTATTTATCGGTGAAGTATTTCTCATTCGCTTTAGGCTTTTTAAGCGGAATCTTAACTTCTTAACTAAATGGACAAACAAAATCAGTTAGTTTCATTGATCAACGCCTCAACATATCGGTTGATTCTGGAATGATAAACACTATCCAAATCTACGTAGCCAGCCTCGGTGTGCCTTGTAGCGTCTGCATCGACGATGCCGTCTACTGGTCGCCTATGAACACCAAATCTTAGTTCGATGATGCACAATTCAACTCTTGGTACTATGATTTCAATTCAAGACTTTTGTACGTCAAGGTAATAACGTCAGGGCAGAAGTGAGCAGGATATCTATTCCAAAGGAAACGCCTAGGAGTGAAGATTATATCATACAGATCAGTGCTTCAGTCATTGCGGCCTTCCGACTCGTCAGTTACGTCATGTATAGAATTAGGTGTCTCAGAAGGAGTTCTACAGGTGGCTCAGACTAGGTGAGTCGAAGCTGTATAGCACAAGCCTAAAGGTGTACAAGGTGATTGGTAGTGTAACTACAACGGTGTCAAAGTCATTCCATAATAGAGTTAATGTAAGTGCACATTGCCCCTTAATTTCAGAGTTCATTGAAAGCATTCGCAATGACACTGCAGAAAGCGGCTAGGAAGAACCCTTGAAACAATTTGCAGGCAAGTCAAATAGGCACTGCACGCTCACAGCCTAAATTAATAAAGCTGAGATTATCAATGAAAATAGCCCAAGTCTGTCATGGATATTATCCTTATTTAGGGGGCATCGAAACCCACGTAAGGGAGATCAGTGAAAGACTTGTTAAAAAACGCTTCGAGGTGGAGGTTTTAGCTACTGATCCTTCCAACAAACTATTGAGGGAAGAGAGACTCAACGATGTCGTAATCAAGCGATTCAAGTCTTGGGCGCCCAACCAAGCGTATTACTTCTCTAAAGAGCTTAAGAGGTACTTGGTTGAGAAGTCCAATGATTATGATGTTGTGCACGCTCATGGTTATCATGCTTTTCCTGCACTATATGCCGCACAGAGTAAGAAAATGAACAGGTTGATTTTTACGCCTCATTACCATGGGACAGGGCATACCTTATTTAGGAAACTGCTTCACATACCGTACAAATTTCTGGGAGAGAAGATTTTTGAAAAGGCTGACAGGATAGTTTTCGTTTCAAACTACGAAAGAGATTTGGCAATGAAACGTTTTAAGGTTGATGAGAAAAAGGTTACAGTTATTCCAAACGGCATCAGTGTGGAGGAGTTTAGGGGTTTAAAGAAGCGAAGCAAGGATTATAGGGCTATTTTGTACGTAGGCAGATTGGAAAAGTATAAAGGAATACAGTATTTAATCCAAGCTTTACCGAGGGTAGGTCATGATGTAATTTTCGAGATCGTTGGTAAAGGGCCTTATAAAGAGGGTCTAGTTGAGCTTTCGCGAAAGGCTGGTGTGGAGAATAAGGTGAGGTTTTTCCAAGACCTGCCAAGGCAAGAACTTTTGCAAATGTATGCTGACTCGGATCTTTTTGTTTTATTGTCAAAGTATGAGGCATATGGAATTTCCGTTGCAGAGGCTCTAGCTTCAGGAACCCCGTGTATAGTGGCTAATGCTTCAGCTCTAAAACATTGGATAGATAACGAGAAGTGCCTCGGAATCGATTACCCGATAGATACTAATAAACTTGCTTGCTTGATAAGCGATGTTATCGGAAGAAGGATTGAGAGAGTGAATTTGCCAGACTGGGAGGAGGTTGTAGAAGAATTAGTAAAATTATATGAAGAGGATCAGGGATACGAATATAAGCGTTCTATCTTTCTTGGATAAAACAGCCTAAAAATTTGGGGGGGATGCATATAAGTCTGTATGCACACGTACATCGATAGGATTAGTTAATTTGTATCCAACTATTCTTCAAGTGGCCAAAAGCTCTCTCATGGATGAGAGGACAATTTCTCCAGACCCATCATATAACAAAAGCGCTTCGCCACGTAAGAACGTCAAACCCAAATATTCTGTTATGAGAGACACGAGCGTCGGGAAAGGTACGAGATTATATCATCAGATCAAGCTTTATAAGTGTGAGATAGGGGAGAAGTGCAAGGTCGACGCTTATGTCTATATCGAATAGGGAGTCAAGAAAGGTAACAATTGTAAGGTTCGGGCTTTCACCTTTATTCCAACTGGTGTAATTATTGAAGATGATGTTTTTATTGGACCTAATGTGACATTTACAAACCCGCGATGCGAAGAAGCAAGCAGCGTGCACCTACTGGAAATGTATAACAAACTGAAGGAACACAAACGCAGTTCACCCTGACGTTCTGGGATATAAGTCTTTGCGCGCGCGCTTATATACAGTTTAGCTTTGCTTGACAATAGAAAGCCTGGAAGTAATGTTCCGACAAGATCACCTTCGATCGTGATAATCTACTAGGAAGGAAATGATAAAATGGTCTTCTCGTGGAGAAAAGGTTTAACGACCGTTTCATTGCTGATGCTCGCTCTTGCTTCAGGATTTTTGATGGGCTTATACTTTGGATGCGGTAATCCAAATACTCAGTTGTCATATCATCCACCACTTTACTGGAATAGTCGCCTCCCAGATCAAAAATCCAGAATCATTGATCGTTTTGAGAATGCTTCGGAATGGAAAGAAAATATGAGTTCTGTGACGAACGATAGAACCCACTATGTTGAAGGTTTTCAAGGAGTAAACCTCAAATTAGAAGGCACTTCAGGCTCAATGGAAAAAGACATTGCAATAGATTTTGGAGCAGATTATGGTTTTCAATTTTCAATTTACATCTTCAACAATACCGAATATGCTGGAACAGCAATCTATTTCAGAACTTCGACAACAGACTGGACGAACTATTACGACTTCTCTACCGGTTCACGACTGATGACAGGATGGAATAATGTTAAGATAACTAAATCTAGCTTCCGAGCTACAGGTTCTCCGAGTTGGGGGGAAGTCAATCACATAAAAATCAAAATGTATAGCCATGAGAACAGAGCTCATGCAAATGCGACTTTCGACAATTTCAGAGCCTTATATTCCGAATATCCGGCCAAGATTTCATTCCGGTTTGACGACGCAAATGTGAACGCTTATACTCTTGGCAAGCCAATACTCGAAAAATATGCGTACGAAGGAATAGCAGCTATCCCCACCGATTCAATTGGAGGTAAGCGCGAAATGACAATCGAACAGCTAACTCTTCTGCAAAATGCAGGATGGGATATAATAAGCCACACTAAAACTCACAAAACTTTGACATCTCTAGATTTGAATAATATAACCTATGAGCTGTATTCTAGCCAAAAATGGCTGCTGGACAAAGGTTTTGTGAAAGGTTCAAGGTTCTTTGTACCACCATCCGAAAAGACTAATGGCACTGTTGATGCGGAAATCGCAAAGTATTATTTAGGCTGTTTTTCAGGTCAGGGCTACAATTCTTATCCATTTCCTGACAAGTATCATATTTTGTCGCTAGATGTGTTCAACGTAAGCACAGGTTTAACTCACGGTCATCCAAATGGCTGGTATCCAGCAGATGTGATTAAGCATTGGATAGATAAAGCAATCTTAAACGATCAATACATTAGCTTAACTATTCATTATGTTAACACGACAATATTAAGGGATATTGTCGACTACGTACATAGCAAGAACTTGCAAGTAGTAACCTTGAGCGATCTATTCGACAGGCCGGATTCACTTATAGACAAGTTAAAAACTTCGGGAAGTGCTAGCAATTGCATTAATGGAACATGGATACGTCATGGCTTGGCTGGGAGACCGACAACTGTGACTTTGACAATAAGCGGGAGCAACTACATCGACAGCTCATCCTACCTGCTGCAGCCAACAGTGATAACGTGCAATAGCACGCACTTCCAAATAAGCTTCTATGTCTACAATGCTGGAACGATCACCACTGTAACTTCAACAGATAAGAGGAATATTTTCTGGGTAGCAGAATGCAAACCCTAAGAATTGAATCTTGATGGAACCAATCAAACTCTCCCGTATAGAATGGAATGCAATTCAGTTTGGAATCATGTGTGATTACACTTTTCATGTACTAAAGACAATTGGAATCCCCAAACGCGTCAAAAGCAATCGTAGTTTCTGCCAGATATCCGAGTGTTTACACGTTGCTATGCTAAACAAAATAGACTTGTTCTATTTGGGGACGTTAAAAAGATTCGGGGATGCAGACGCTTGGAAAGTAAAATTGTGGAAGTTGAGAGAACAACAAAATAACATACCTGATCTTGCGTGGTTTCAAGCAGGGTTATCGAAGAGAATGGTAAATTTGTAGACTCCGTTTAGCGAGACTACACTGAAAAGAGCCGTCAATTGATCCGAATGGGAGATTAGATTGAAATCCATCTTAGTTTTACTTGAAAAGAGGCCCTATGGCGGTGCGGAGATTGCAACGCACCTAATAGTCAAATTGCTCGCAAATGAAGGATTTAATCTGACGGTTGCGACAGGAACTTGGGACAGAATTCAGAATATGAGCGCGCGCGCGCTAAGCTTACAGTATGGAATCTTGGAGCATAAAGGCGTACGGAGGGCAGTTGCCTGCTCCTTGGCGACACCTTTAAATGCCCTCAGTAGATTATGGGTCAACGAAGCGGATGATATTATATGTGTATCGAAGAGTCAAGCAAGGATGATAGGGCATGAACTGCCTAGGCTAGCTGATAAAATTAAGGTAGTTTACAATCCATTACCTAATATACCGGTGGCTAGGAAGAGGCTTCAAAATACGACTATCATGTACCTAGGCGGTGATAGATATGTTAAGGGCTTCCATATATTTTTGAAGGCTTCCTGCAAACTCTTAAAAGGGAACTCCAATGCAGAGTTTCTACTCCTAGGAGAATATGGAAACACGAACAGGTTGCTCATTAAGACACTAAAGGAGAGATTTAAAGGAGGATACAATCTGCTAGGGTATCTTGAACATGAAGAGGTCTTAAGGTTCCATGCCATAAGCCATGCGCTTCTATTCCCATCCATTTTGGACGAGCCTCTACCCTACGCAGTCTTAGAGGCTATGCTCTCTGGAACCTTACCAATAGCATCTCGTGTAGGCGGCATTCCTGAAATAGTAAAGGGTACTCTTGCAGAGGAAATGCTATTCGAGCCCGGCAATATTGAAGAATGTGTTAATAAAATTGAATTAGTGTTAGCCATGTCGAATGAGCAGGTGCGAGACGTGGGTCTTGGTCTAAGAGAGGCCGTGCTTAAGAAATTTGACTTAGAAGTCACGAGGAAGAAGCTATTGGAGATATTTCTATCTTAAATGTAAGGCATGGATCGAACTATCAGACGGATAGACTGGGATGGTTGAAACGTGAAAGTTGCTGTTCCGCGTCTCATCCATTTTTTTGGTCCAGATGGGTCAGGCAAATCTACTCAGGTAGAGATTTTGATTGATTTTCTTAACGGACGAGGAGTTCGGGTTAAGAAGTGTTGGGTTCGTTCGCCTCATACTATAGCCTTTTTCTTGTGGAAGGTATTCGTTAGAATTGGCTTTTATCGTGTTGTTTTGAACCCTTTTGGTGTTCCAATCAAACTACCAGCTGTTGATCGCAACAGGAAGTTTCGTTGCCTATGGTCGGTAATCGAACTTTTCGGCGTGCTCCCTATAATTTTACGAGTTTATGTCTCCTTGTTAAGCGGCTATAAACTTGTGGCTGAAAGGTATGTTCTTGACACTATCACAACCGTTGCGTACTTTGTTAACGATATTTGTTTCTTAAATAGCGCAATTTCTAGGATACTTCTTCGTTTCATTCCTAGAAACACCGTTTTCATTTTTCTTGATGCGGATTACGCAACAATCTATCAAAGGCGTGCACCTTTGTTTCATGCGAAAAAGTGTGCACAAAAGGGAAGAAATAGATATGGCCTAATTCCTCAGAGTTCTGTTGAACCTCTTGACTTCATTGAATTTCAGAGAGCGGCCTATAAAGTATTAGCGAAGCCTTTTAATGCATTAGTAATTAACACGTCGAAAACTTCTATTAAAGAGACTTCCGATTTGATATTACAGTACTTAGGATTGTCGTAGACTTCTTGAGCGAAATATGGAGCATTGGGTTGGGTGTATCCCTCGAGTCCATCTTATTTACTTTAATTAACAAACTAAGTAACGCTTTGTCATAAGGGATTGAGAGGCAGCAGCGTATGGTATCTCCGCGTAATCTCCGCAAAACGTCATTTACCTTTAAGAAGCTATTGCTATTCTGCTTCTTCGCTACAACAGTTTTGCTGATTGTTCGAACTATTGAAAATGCTAAAGGTAGTGATGAATGGATTCTGGAAGGTCTCTTTCCCTATTTTCTTCTATTTGCGCTCTCATATTCTGTCATTGTGATTTTGTCACCTAGTGTCGGGTTCACCGCAATCATTACGTCATTATATCTCATGGTTATCAATCTAATACCAAACCTAAAATACGATTTCATTTATGGAACCTATGATCCATTAGGGCACTACGGATTTATTAGCGAAATCTCTAGATCCGGGCACATCCCCCTAGTTGGCGTATACAAGGACCAATATGGATCAACTCCGGGTGTTCACATTTTCTCTGCAATTCTGTCCCAAATATCAGGCTTGAGCATTAGTATCGCAATGAAGCTTTTTCTGGTTGTGCTTCCAGTGACTTTGCCATTGCTTGTTTACCTTCTTGCGAGAAAAATCGATGTTTCGATTGAATTAGGAAGAATGGCAATAATCTGTACTGCGTTTGTCAGCCCCACGACGTATATCTTTACAGGAACGACTTCAACATATTTTCTTTATGTGCCTTTTATTTATCTGGTTACCCTTTTCTTCGTAAAACGAGAAATTGACCGTCAAACATTTGTGCTTGGTATGATAGCTGGGTTTCCAGTACTTTTTTCTCATGACGCAACATCATTTTTCCTTATGATCTACTTTGCAATTGCCTTGGTCATATTAATGTTCCTGAAAGTGACAAAGGGAAATCTTTTGCCACGATTGTTCGTCTCGTTTTCGGTCCTTTGGATTGTCATCCTATCTGCTCATTTCCTTCACGCGTCCGAGTTCAACTTTTCAACACTTCTAAATATTCTTATCAGTTTTGCTTCACGCATTATATCTGGTCAGGAACCAAAAGCCATTTCCTATTATGGGACATTCTTTAACCTAAGTTTTTATGAACAAATCGGAATTCTGATAGTGAGCCTCGGACGCGATGCCTTAACGGTACTGCTCTTTGCGCTTTCTCTTCCTTTGATAATTAGGGAGGGAGCGCCCGGGCGCGAAAACTCCAACATGAATAGATTCTATGGCTTCCTGTCTCTTTCATCTCTACTACCAATTCTCATGTTTGTGCTTTCACCGTTCGTTTCGAATCTGAAGACCAGATACCTTTGCTATTTTCTAGCATTTTCACCATTCTTTGCCGGTTTGAGTCTTTCATTTGTCGCATCGAAGACAAGGAAGCGCATCAGGCGCACAGCTTTGGTAACTATGATTTTTGGGTTGGTTTGCTTCTCCATCCTGCAGACTTATCCATTCCAACCTCTTGTGCCCAAGATCGAAACAGCATATGGAATTAGATACACAAATGATTATAGAGAAGTGAATACTGATACCCAGCTTGCAGCAATTCGCTTTTTGGTAAAGTATGATGACCATCTGAAAATAGCCGCCAATGGGATTTCGAAATGGCAAATGTATGGTTTAACTAACGCAACTTTCCAAGGTCTGATATCTAATGATGATCCTACGTCTCCTCAATTTGCGAGCACTCCTATTGTTCTTATTTCTCTTGATGCCTCAAAGGTTGGTAAACAAGTCGTTTTCTATGAGCGATATGTGTTAGAGCCTGGGTTTCGAAGCTTAACATATTCTAACGGCGAATCATTCGCTTTGCTAAACGAAACAAGCAAGACTTAACTTCAACTTGAAAACACATCTCAATAAATTATCACGAGGTGAGCACTCATAGCAAAACTGGTTGTCATAAGTGGCATTGACGGTTCTGGTAAGAGTACAATATCCGCGATTATGTTAAGATATTTGAAGTGCAGCGGACAAAGCGCTGGCATCGTTCATTATGAAATGAATCCTGTTTTCACGCAATTCCTGAAGCTTTTCACTCGAATACGTACCAGAACAAAACATGCAGACAACAATGGGATCACAAGTGAATATGATTCAAGATTCCGAAATCTGTGGATTCTGGTCCACCTGATTGATGACATTGTGCAACTAGCAAAGGTGCTCTTTTCTAGTGCAATCAACAAGATCGTTATTCTTGACAGGTATTCACCTATTGACGGGACAGCTATGAAATGGTACAAGGGTATTGATCCATGCTCCACGCTCAAGTTTGCGACTATGCTTTTCCCAGTGCCCGATTCAGTGATAATAATCGATGTAGAACCGGAGACCGCTCTTAAAAGAAGACCAGAGCATAGTCTGCAGAAGCTCGCCTCTTACAGGGACTATATTCTGGTCATTTCGAAAACGTATTGCCGAACTGTGAATGCGGTACCAGTTAGATTGATAGATGGCAATCAAAGTTTATCCGCGGTCGTGCATTGCGCAATTGATATATTACGCAATCTACTCGGAACTGACCACGAAAGCTAGCTAGCTAGATTAAAACTGGTCTGAGCTGAAAATTATGCGTGGAAGACAACATTTAGATTATGTCATTCTGATTCTATCGACGATACAGGATGCACGTTTACAGAAAGGAAATGATCTGGAAATTGATGATATCTTGAGCAACATTCTTAACCTAAAGTTCATCCTGAGGTTGTGCATGAACAATAGAGTTTTATATTCTTTCGTTTCTTCTCTGAAAAAGAAAGCATATATCAATGGGAATTTGCGTTCTCCCCAGCGTAGGTTGCTCACTGAAATATGGGAAGTAGGCAATTTGTGGATTGATAGACTGCATAACACGATTAATTACGTTAATAATGCTGCGGAAACCAGCGGCACTCCTGTTCTATTCATCAAAACTCTTCAGACGCCGCAGGACGTCACTTTCGATGTTGATGTCTTGCTCAGGAGAAAAGAGGATTTTCTGAAAATCAGGCCTCTGCTGAAAGGGTTTGAGCCCAGAGAAGTAAATGGAGGTTATGAGCTATGCTCCAGCAATGAACATTTTCTGCCAATTGACCTATACTACGATATACGTTTCCAGACTTACCAGCTTGTAAGCCCAGAATTCCTATGGTCAAGAGTTCGTACAATAGAATATGGTAGACGTTCAATCATCGTTCCAGCTCCTGAGGGTGAACTAATATTGCATGCATCTCAATTAGTCTTTCAAAACAAGTTCTTAACAATTGGCAATATACTGAATATTGCGAGCGTCATAACAACCGACGAAACCAGTTTTGATTGGAGTGTTGTCCTCAAGGAAGGAAGATTGCATGGGTGGGAAAAAGAGCTTTCTGGCATTGTTTCGATTGTCAATTCAGCTTATTCAGACTTTTTTGGGAAACCTGTAGACGCGTCAATCTCATCAGAAAGGAAAGTCTATGCAAACTTTCCAATCTTCTTGCCACCGGCATATAATAGGCATTTTGTTTCAGCGAAAATGAACGTGCTAGGTTTAATAAGATTCTTACTGCAAGATCATAGGCGTTATATTGTGGTCATTTCAAAACACTTGTTTCGGAACAAAATACCTATTTATCGTGATTGGGTCGGCATTGACAGTGGTCTCTAGGGTACTGGTTCTCTTAGGGAAGCGACGACCAAGTTGTTGAATTCGCGTATACTCGTTGTCAGCAGCGAGATAAGACATGAGCTAGGTTGTGCTGCATCTCTTGCCATGCGAGGTGCAAAAGTTCATTATCTTCAAGTTGGAAGAGAAACTAGACCTTTAACTATGGCGAGAGTCCATACTGATTCCGGCACTTTCAGAATACCAATGTTGGGGGTAGAATATCCAAGTCTGGCCCGCAGCATTATCTCTACGGAAGCTGTCCTTCCGAATGTCGTTAAAGATCTCAACTTTGACTTAGTCACCGTGACACCGTATGCTCCTTTTCATTTGGTCTACCCTTTAGCGAGAAAAAAAGGTATTCCTCTGATTCTTCGAATATGGGGTATACGAGCAGCGATAGTCTTTGACTTTATTGCAAATTCAGGAAACTATCTGGAGATATCGAGATTCCTGCCAAACCTAATACACAACTTGATACAGGTTGGTCTATCGCGTTCTGTAGTGACAATGGACTGTTACACGAGTAGATTCCTGCATATCATATCTCCACTGAAAGCGTCAAGTTTGATCTACCCTACGTATGCTGCTTTGTATAAAGAACCTCTCGCCTTCCAGAATCAGGAGGTAGCGGAGAAGTTTGCAAAAGACGGTTACATCTTCAGTATTGTGTCGCTGGGAAGGACTGGCGCCTTGTTTAATCTACAGGAACGTCTACTACTAAAAATACTGATTTCGATTGCTAAGAGAAACCCTCAGATTCCAGTAGTTATTGTTGGAGGTACGACTGCAGAAGCTCGTGGGAAGCTTGGAATCTCGATACTTCCGAAAAACCTTTACCTCGTAGGTAGAGTATTTGATGACAGCGTGCTTAGAATGTTATATCTAGGAGCAAGATTGGTTGTTATTCCGGTCTTCTTCAGGTCTTTGAGCAACAGACTGCTAGAGGCACTTTACTACGGCAGACCCATCTTGACAAACAGCACAGCTCAGACCTTGTATGCAGAGGTCAGCCACATGGATCATTTGTTCATTTCCGATAATTATACAGAATACCCAAAGATCGTAAGTGAATTATTCAAAGACGAACACTCCCTTGAGACTCTTGAACGAGGTGCAAAAGAAGCATACAGATCCCTGTTCTCAACCACGAGATGTGGCTTGGCTATGGAAAAAGTCATTCAAGCATTAGCACAATCCTGATTCGTTGAAACTAACCAGCATATTAGGCATATATGCAATGCATTGAAAACATTGGTGGTAGTTTGATGGGTGAAATTTTCTCCAAGCTCGAAATTCCTGCGTCGAGTGTTTGCTGTCCGAAGGACGATACTTTTTTGGTTGCTCACAGAGGTATAAACACTGCGAATATTCACTTGACTGCTCTTTCAGGTCATCCTAAAATCAAAACCGACTTAATAGCTTCTTTTGAAGGCTCACGGAACTTTCTACTAAAGAACATAGACCGCAAAATATTTATTGGTGTGGACAACCAGCTTTTACTGAATGAACAAGGTTCGTGGGACCTGGTAGTAAGAAGCAAAAACACTTCAAATGTCTTTTGGCACATGTGCAAGTCTAGCAACGAGATGTTATATGTGCAGGAATACGGTCAACCACCAACGAATATTTATATGTCAGGAGATGGGCGGCTGTGGGAGTATCTGGCAACATCCAAAGATGTTGATAGTACAGCTAAACATTTTCATAGTATATGCTACGACCCATATAGGAAAATGCTGATTGCAACGTTTGGTGACGGAAACCTTGTCAGAATAGCCGTTTTGATGGACAATGAAAGGAAATGGCGGCGTGTGTACGGGGGAGCTTGGCAAGTTCTGCCAATAGTTGTCCAAGAAAACGTGATAGTCTTTGGTATGGATAGTGGCATTACGAATGGCGGTTTGGTTCTCTGGTATCCTGATCAAGACCGATTCGAAGTCTTGCATTTAAGATGGCTAGGCAGAAGTGTAAGGTTCATGCAAATGTCGGATTTGAAACTTTTAAGCAATAGAATCTGGGTAGCTGCTTTAGGGAGGCCTCAAGCTCTGATTGCCTCCTTAGATTTGGAGAATTGGTATTCGATCTATGTTGAAAGCTTGGATGCCGCTTTCAATCATCTTATGGCTATATGCGAAGGAAAAGAGATTGTCGCCCTTACAACTGGAAAAGGCCTTGTATTCATTACAAAGAGAGACTTACCGAAACTGATAGCAGAAAGTCAGGTTGCAATTGTTGAGAATAAAGGAATCCGAAACAAACTGATGGGAGTTGGATCTGTGCTTAAGAAAAGAGCCAACCGTGCGCTAAAGTTTGAGGGGTTAGGTTAGCTGTGCTCTTTTAGTTCCATTAGTGTAGGCAGCTAGCCTTTACTGTAGCTTTCGTTTTCTTCCTCATGCCTCTACCGTCAGAAATCCTATACGCCGCAGGCTCAACACAAGTCCTAAGCGCAGAAGCATCTAACATTTTCCACATTCTCAACGCTCACTGCGGAATACGGCGACCCGCTCATCACAGTCACCCGACCCGACGGAAGCACGATATCCTTCTCAGTAGACATTGCCTACTCAGGCATACACAGCCTTATCGGCTTCATCATATTCACAGCCTTCATAGCTTACATAACTGGAGGTAAGTTCTAAAAAATAGCCCTCCTCATGATCGGAATCCCAATAATCTACCTTCTCAACATAGTAAGAATCACCATAATGCGCGCGTAGGCAATCCGAAGCCATAGCCAGATCAAGACTACTGCCGAGGATAACCGCGCTATGCTCAGGCAACGTTACTCTCTTTTCAATTAAGAGAAAACAGCTAGGCATGAAGGAATGAGATATGGACACGGAACAGAGAAAACCAGATATTCAAAGGCTGATAAGCCCCCAGTTCACCATGATTCCAATCGCTTTCTATGAGTTTTGGGTGGAAAAAGAGACCACCCGCATCTTATTCTACACACAGCTTGCATGCCCAAGGAGATACAACCGTTTAAGCCAATCAGTAAAGTCACTATATTCAGAGAACTTCAAGTAGAGTGTTGGACGTCTACTTCGATGGCCGTAAACTTGGCCAGAATGATCATGGAGAAAGTAGGATATAAGGTCGAGGAACGCATAAAATGAACCCAATCCAATGCTTGAAATGCCATCGCGCGCGTAGCCACCAATAGGAGGGATTTGAAATTAGACAGTCAGTAGAGTTGAACAGTAAAGCCTTAACTAAACTAATTAAGTTGACTCCGAAGTTTATTTGTAACTCTAGGCTAACCTGGACACTCTATGACAGCTTCATATCTATTAAGAACAGCTTCATTCGTGATTGGAGAACTATGGAAAGCAAGCTTCCACTTAGCCTAGGCTTCGACACAGTAAATGTCTGCAGTGCAAAGTGCATATTTTGTCCGTACCGATTCACAAAGACGAAGAAGAAAATCATTATGGGCCTGGACATTTACAGAATGGCTCTAGAACAATACGTAAATATGGGAGGTAAGTCTATCGGCTTGACCCCCGGTATTGGAGATCCATTACTTGACCCATACTTATTTGAAAGACTTGAATACTGCAAGTCCTATCTGGGGCTTAAAGTTGCTCTATTTACTAATGGAATTCTGCTAGCGAGAGACAATAATGTTAGGAACATCCTGAATTCAAGCCTAAACGAGATCTTCATAAGTACTGCGGGTTTCGATAGAAACATGTATTTGAGAGTTATGGGGGTAGACACATACAATGAATTTATCAAAGGACTTGAGCAATTACTTTGTGAGAATAAGCAAGTAGGCAATAGATTGAAAATTGGCATCCTACTCAGGCCTGATGACTGGGATATGCTAGAGACCTCTGATTTTCAGACAAAAATAATTCCTTTACTCACAGAAAGCGTGAGTGTTTCTTTCGAGAAGGCTTTTGGTAACTGGATGGGGCTATTAAAATCTGAGCACTTAAGAGGCGATATGCGAATGAGGGCAGTGCCGTATTTCTGGTTGAGACCTTGTGTAGAGATGTTCACCGCGAAGGTTTTACCTGATGGTTCTATTAGAATGTGTTCCTGTGGCATTATGAAGGTTGATGAATTAGTCATAGGCAATATTAAGGAGAAAAGCCTGAGTGAAATATGGTCATCTTCGGTGGCAAAGGAAATTAGGAGATCAAGACCAGAAGTTTGCAGGAATTGCTCATTTTATAAGCCCATTTAAGCTCATAAATACACGGAGGGAGCGAAGTGAATCAAGAGAACCTACGCGTGCGCTTTAATGAAGGAACTTAGTTTCTCGGTGAATAAATAGACTTTTCAAAAGAGTTAGAATGGTTCTCAAAGTATACGATTGCAACTGCATAGTTTTTGTAAAGCGCGCGCAAGTGAGAGCATTACGTATTATTCCCGCCCAGAGACTGTTTCGAGCAAGCAAACATTGGCCTGGGAAGCAACAGCTGATCTGTATGATCGTATTCTCAGCATCCATAATTGTTGACCTTTCCACAGTTCTCAAACACTTCTAACTATTTAAAAAAACTGTTTTTTCCTCTGAGATTTAAAAGCAGTATCATGCATTTTTCGCTAGAACGAAAGGTCTAGGGCATAATGTCAAAAGTAGAATGTTTTACTAAGATGAAGGCCGAAATAAGACGATCTCAGGAAGCTCTACGACTTAAGATATTCAGTTAGTTCGGTTCTTTCTGTACCATTAGCATAGCATAACGCATAACTATGCCAATCTGACCTGTAATATGTCCACCAAGTCCAACTTAAGTCATAGTTTCTGAAAATGTTGACAGCATCACGCACCCAAAGGCCGCATGTTGCATTCGAATATTCAGTGGACGTGCTAAATTCACCGATCCAAAATGGAGTGTTCCAATCTTTTATGTAAGTATAATAGTTATTGTAGAAAATAGTTTCAAGGTGTGAGGCGATTCCGCTGTAGTTTTGTCGCAGATCTGAAAAATGAAAAGTAAATAGAATATTTTTGTGGTTTATAAGTCTTGCATATTTGTTTTGAGTGCCTGCGGTAGGTTGATAAGCAATTATGTGCTTAGAATCTATCGTTCGGATATCGGATACAAGTTTCTCATAAAAAGAATACAAATAGTTGGCATGCTCAGGAGTTGATATATTACCTTGAAACGGTTCGTTAAACAGCTCATACGCAGCTATTGTCGACTCATTTACATATCTAGTGGCTACGTATTTCCACATAGCTCTAAATCTGTCTTTCATTGAAGGGTTGATTTCATCGGCTACTGTTGCATTGGGTCCCATGCCTAACCAAAAATCTGTGTATGCTTGAATGAGACCTTCCATGGAATTTGGATAGATCTCACTCATCCATGTCGGTAGGCCATTCCCCTTTTCTCCCCATCGACTAAAAAAAGTGAAATGGGGAGACCAATACCATTGATGCATGTCAAGAATTATATAGATTCCATATTTCTTAGCCCATACAATATCTCTATCTACGTAATTGGTAAAGTAGGATTCATTATAAACTCCGGGTTGCGGCTCAATGTAATGCCATGTTATCGGGAGCCTGACTACATTGAAGCCCCAACCAGCCATTCTTGCGTAGTCCTCCTCAGTGTGTTGATTCCAAGCACCAAACTCGTAACCCATAAAATTAGCACCACGCAAGATAACCATGTTTCCTTCATTATCAACGATCCATTTTCCATCTGTACGCAACCATGCCATACCAGGATATCTCACCACTCCTAAAGATGATATGTTTTGAGAAGAGCTTTGTAGACCTAGAATTGGCATAACTGACAAAGTAAGAATGAGAAGGGTAGCTAGATAAGTTTTTCTTCTCAACAACCTCTCTGAGATCCGCCCCTTACAACCAGAGGTTTAGCTTCAACCACAGCTGATTCTGGTACTTCGAAGATCATGATGTGTACTCCGCATTTGGCTGAGTATAGTATGTCCTTGACGTTCACGTTCTCACGGGTCCTAAGAATACGCTTAGCCTCAGCCCTCCCAATGGCCAACAGATCACCCAAATCCCGAACCCTCTCATTAGGATAGACAACCAAAGCCTTCAGACGAACCGTAAACCAATCCAGAACAGGAATGACCCAAGAAACAGAAAATAATTATGAAGAGCCGATAAAGAGTGAAAATCCCATTTCAGAAGCAAAGTTAAGATGAATAAAACAGAAACTAAAGTGCAATGAGAGCACGCGCCAAATTGTGAAGAGCGGAAATCTAGCTAGTGAGGAAGAGCTGGTAAAAATGCGGGAAAATCCCTTAACCCTTGAAAAGAGCATAATTCATATCGTTAAGAATGAAAATCCCGCTACCGTAGAAGAACTGATCAAAATCGTCCAGCGGAAACACCCCTTACCTCAAGAGGAAATCCTAGAGCATGTCCTAAACTTACAAAGCCAAGGAAAACTCAACCTTGAGGAAAAGCCTCCCCCACCTCCCCCCACCATGATGGGCTATTTCCTCTCACCCCAAGCCTACTGGTACTGGATCACCATCACCCTAGCCACTGCAACCCTCATCGCAGTCTTTGCCATACCGGAGAACGCCTTCCCAGCCGTGTATGCCCGGTACATCCTAGGCGCCATCTTCGTCCTCTGGCTACCCGGCTACAGCTTCATAAAGGCCCTCTTCCCAACAGAGGCCCCAATTCCAACTAGGACAAAGGAGCTGGACAACATAGAACGCGTCGCCCTAAGCATAGGCATCAGCTTAGCCTTGGTCCCCATAACGGGCCTACTCCTCAATTACACGCCTTGGGGCATAACCCTAGCCCCCATAACCCTAAGCCTCCTAGCCCTAACCTTGACCTTCGCCACCACAGCCATCATAAGGGAACACCAAATCCAAAAGAATCATTTACCAAAGGCGTAGGGGAAGGGTTTGACCGAGCTAAGCGAAGTGGCTAGAGCTAGTGCAAAGGGAAGCTTCTTCCTCTTTGTAGGCAACGCCTCATCCACCCTCATCCTAGCCCTGGGATCCATCTTAATAGCTGGGCTCCTTGGACCCGAGAATTATGGCCTCTACTCGGTGGCGCTGATAGTCCCCTCCTTCCTCATCGCCCTAGGCGATTTAGGCATCTCCCAGGCCCTAACAAGATTCTCAGCCCACCTAAGAACCCAACAGAAACAGCGTGAGGCCATGGCCCTCATCAAGATAGGAATTCTCTTCAAACTCCTGCTATCCCTAACCCTTTCCCTGACCCTGCTAATCTCCTCCGAGTTTATAGCCGCAAACATCCTGAGAAGGCCAGAAACAAGCCTCCTGATTAAGTTAGCCTCCTTATACCTAATAGGCCAATCAATGTACGTGACCATCGACTCAACCTTCATCGGCCTAGACAGGATGGAGAAGAGCGGCCTAATGATGAACCTTCAAGCCACAGTAAAGGTGGCGTCTTCCCTATTACTCATAGTCCTCGGCTTCTCCACCTCTGGAGCCATATTGGGCCTCGGAATAGGCTTCATATTCGCCTCCGTGATAGGCTCAACCCTAATGTTCACGCGGATAAAACCGGAATTAACCCATGGAGACAAGGTCGGCGACAACGTCGATTTCATCCCTGGCTTAAAGACGATGGTCAGCTATGGGCTGCCCCTCTACATATCTGCCCTCATGGTCAGCCTCCTAACCCAATACCGAAGCCTAATCCTAGCCCTCTTCACCACAAATGAGGAGATTGGAAACTACGCCACAGCCATGAACTTCACCCTCCTCATCACCCTACTATCCTACCCGATAGCTAGATCCTTATTCCCAGCCTTCTCCAAGCTGAGCATAAAGGAGAACAGAGACTCCATAGAAAAACTGTTTAAGCTCTCGGTCAACTACACATCACTGCTGATTATGCCCACTTCCCTGCTGATCGCCCTCCTATCCCGGGAGGCCATATGGCTCCTATACGGACCCCAATATCAGCTGGCTCCAGACTACTTAGCCCTCTACATCCTAAGCTTTCTTTGCGTGGGTCTGGGGATGTTCGTCCTGGACAACCTCTTCAACAGTCAAGGAGATACCAAGACGACCTTCAAGATGAATCTCGTCAACTGTTCATCCGCCGCCGTCTTAGCCTCAATCCTAACTCCCTACTATGGCGTTCTAGGCCTAATTGCCTCAATCCTGATATCCCAGTTCCTTTCCATCACATACGGACTATACTTAGCCCATAAAAGATACTCCATAAGCCCAGACTGGAAACCCCCAACTAGAATAGCATTTGCCTCATTAACCTCCGCCCTACTAGTTTACATGACCCTAAACGCGGCTCCAATCAACAATTACCTATATAGGCTCATCCTTGGCGGAACCCTTTATTTAACCCTCTTCCTCGCCATCGCCCCGATAACAGGCGCCGTAAATAAGACGGACATCCAAAACCTCCATGAATTCACCAAGGAAATCGCCATATACCCAATAATAAAACCAATCCTAAGGGTGGAAACCAAAATCCTTAACGCGCACACCCCTTCAAAAGTTTAAATATTTAGCCCACCGCACGCGCGCGCTCAGCATGCTCGCCGCACTGTCATTCTTCACACTAAAACATAAAAGAAGTTAAATCCAAAAGGTGATTTTAATGAGAAAATGGCGCGCGCTGCTAGCAACGCTCCTACAGCCCAAGCGGTTGTATACTATGGGAAAGATCTCGACACAAAAGGCGATTGGATCGGAAAATATGGAGCTGGCGGATACATTCTATGCGACTTCGACGCGGGAAAAGGAAACAATAGTATGCCATGGCAGGAGGATTATGACAGAAAAAGCTCCCCTCCTACATTTCCAACTACACAGTTTAGCGCGCTATGGGAAAGATAGCCAGAAGCATTGATCGATTGAAGAGCAACACAGAGCCTTTTGCACCGTGACCGTATCGGGTTGATAAACCAAGACCCTATTTTCGTTCAGGATCGCTCGGGAGATGATTGATTTATGGAAGAAACGAAGGGCCTTAGTCCTGAGGCAAGTCCTGTCAAAGGCGCAAGAGGAGTACGCAGCCCTTACCTCTTGGGACCTCCTCAGAGCCAACGACGACGAACGCCAACTCTACTTCGCCCGCTACTCCCTTCTCAAGCAACTCATTAGCTCCATCGAATCATACCTCGATGAGAATCGGAGACTAGAACTACAGCTCCTCAAAACACCTAGAGAAGACCGATAGAATCGCGACGTGACCAATCTATATAGAAATAGGAAACTTATTTCTGGAAGGTGGTGGCGTGAAGGCCCTTATCTTGGCCGGCGGCTTCGGCACGAGGCTCCGACCTTTAACGTGCACCCGACCCAAACTGATGTTCCCCGTAGCCAATCGGCCCCTCTTGGACTGGGTGATGGAGCAGTTATCAAAGAACGGCATCACTACAGTCATCCTCGCCGTGAACTACATGGCTGATGTTTTCGCCCGTTACTTCGGCAAGTCGAAGTACGGGATGAGGATTCTCTACTCCAGAGAGACTAAACCCCTTGGCACGGGAGGTCCCATCAAGAAGGCCGAGCCTCTGTTGAATGAGGATGAGGAGCCCTTCTTCGTCTTGAATGGGGACATCCTGAGCACCATCGATTACAGAGCCCTCTCTAAGGCACACCTCGATTCCAAGGCGAGGACGACGATCGCCCTTCACGAGGTAGAGGATCCCAGCCGTTTCGGGGTCGTTGAGCTTAATGAGGAGAATCAGATCCTGAGATTCGTCGAGAAGCCCAAGTCTGGGGAGGCGCCGAGTCACCTGATAAACGCGGGGGTTTACGTCCTCGACCATTCCGTGCTTGACATTATTCCTGATGGCAAGGAGGTCTCGATCGAGCGGGAGATATTTCCCATCCTTGCGGATAATAGGGAACTATTTGGTCACAAGTTTGGTAGCCTTTGGGTCGACATAGGAAAGCCCCACGACTACGTCTTGGCCAACAAGGTGATGCTCGACATGATCGCGGCTCAGAACCATATCGAGAGGGGGTCGAAGGTGAGCAAGAAGGCCAAGATGATTCCGCCAGTGGCAATAGCAAAAGGCACCGTGGTCGAGGCTGATGCTGTCGTGGGTCCTTACGCGTCCTTGGGAGAGGGTGTGGTCATCAAACGAGGGAGCCGCGTAGAGAATTCCGTCCTGTTCCCACATGCGTGGGTTGATTGTTCTGCTTCCATCAAGAACGCAATCGTCGGCGAGGGCGCCATCATTGGGAGTTGGGTAAAGATAGAGACGGACTGCATAGTTGGAGACCACGCCATCATCGACAACAATGTGACTCTAACCTGCAATGTGAAGGTCTGCCCGAGCAAAAATGTCAGCGAGAGCATACTCCAGCCCTCGATAGTACTCTAACCTTGCCACAGGACAGCACGTCATTGCTGGGAAAGTTGGCTGCCGAAAGATCCTCCAGAAGGTGGAGGTGAAGTCGAATACCATCTACTCCCTCACCAGCGAACTCACCAGCGCGCGAAAAAGGAAGAGGCTAAGCGCCTAGTCGCGAATACGAGATGAAAGACAATGTTGGAAGAAGACGTACCGAAAAGCACCGAATCAGATCCAAAGGCCTTGATCAGAGAGATCAATGAACTCAAGAGAGTCAATCAGAATCTGAAGCGTGATTTGTGGAAACTTGAGAAGAAGCCAACGACTCTCGTTTCAGCAGTACTCCTATCAATTGGATTATTCTGCCTCGTATTCTCCACCCTTCACTCATCATTGCCCCTGTCATTCATCGGCTTAAGTCTAACATTCTGGGGAGGCCTCCTTCTGTACATAAAACCCACCAAATACGTCAAAGAGAAACTTCTAGACCAGACAGCCACCTCATCATTAGTAACCATAAATCAGCTATTGAAAAGACTAAACATAAACGGAAAAGCTGTATATCTGCCACCGAAATATTTGAAAGACCTTAAGGACGGACAAGTATTCCTCTCAAACGAGAAAAACATCATAATACCCCCAATAAATGACCCTGTCCAAGAAACATCCCTACACAACAATCCAGAGGCATTATACCTAACGGCACCAGGATTAAGCCTAGCAAACCTTTACGAAGACGAGTTAAAAGAAACATTCATCAGAGCGGACTTGAAGTATCTCCAGGACAACCTCCGGAAACTCTTCGTAGAAGACCTAGAAATTGCCGAAGATCTTGAGGTGGAGGTAAGAGACAACAGAGTCCGCGTCCTAATCAAAGGATGCATATACAAAGACCTACACGAAGAAATCGAAAAGCTTGAAAGCACACATCAATCCCTAGGATGCCCACTATGCAGCTCACTAGCCATCGCCATATCCAGAACCACCGGAAAACCAGTCATCATCGACGAGAACAAGACATCACCAGACGACAATACCATCGAAGTCCATTACCTTATACTAGAGGGATAAGAGTTTGCAGCTTCCCCTAGTATTTCAGGACTTAGGCCTATGGTTGGCCGTCACAGCCATAATCCTATTGGCCACATCAGAGCTAATATCACCATACTATGGAACCACAAGCCTGGTAATCGAGAAAAAGAGACTTAAACATGTATCCCTAGTTTGCGGGATACTATTTCTAATGACGGTTGTAATACGAGTATACGGAATATTAACATCGTCATAGCTGGCCCGACACATACGCGCGCGGTCGTTGAAGCAGGAACCTCACACTACAAGGTCAACTACCACTGGTTGAAACCAGTGGCTTGTAACTATCATCAAAATATCTATGGTTTCCTCCGACGTCACCTATTCCAGTCGCGAGTTGCCGCCGTAGAGATTTGGCCTCCATCCTGCTCCCGTCAACGAGTCTGCTCGCGCGCCGGAAGCGCTTGATTTCTCATTTTCCTCCTTCTTTGCTATCGATCGAGCCTCCTCTAAAGCCCTGTTATACACATCTACGGAAAGCCAGAAACCCGAGGCGATTAACCGGTCTAAACATTCTTTGAACTCGTTAAAGGTTAATCGGCCCTCAGCTAGGGCGAGGAGCAAGACTGCTATGGTACCTATCGGCCTAACTCCGAAGATTTGAGCCGTCACAGACCCTTCCCTCTCATCAATAATCAACTCTGCACCTATTTTCTTGGCCAGAAGGATAGCCTCCGCCTCGCCAAGATGTATGCCAGCCCGCTCAGCAAGGACAGCGGCCTCCTCTAGCCCCTCAGAGACTTTTATCCTGCCATCTTCAACAGCTCTACATATCAAAATCGAGTCAGACGACCTTTCTGAAGCCGCTTCCTCATACACTCTTCTAGGAACGGCAACCTCTCCAAAAACGATCCTCATGAGGTCTAGTCTCCCAATCTTAGCCAGCCAGATCAAAGGGCTACTGTTACTCATCACTGGTCTTCCGCTTGACATACTCCACGTCACGCCAGAGATCATCCAAAGTGTATGGTACAGGTATCCTCTTCTCATTGACGAGATCCATCATCCGAAGAGAGACACCGGCCATCTCCGCAGCCTTCCAAAGAGTTACCCTGCCATCACGGTAAGCCTCCGAAGCATCCTCAATCTTCTGGTGTTGAATCGCAAAGTCCAGTAGACGCCTGATCAACTCAGAGCGGTCAACCTTCAACTTCTCCGCCAACCTCTCAACCTCCCTGAGCATTTCTTGGGGAAGCCTCGCCGTGACGGTCTCAAGCGGCATCCAATCGCCACACACAATAGAATCTATTGCACACATATAGACCTTGCCGGCGAGGGCATCTACGGAGTCCGAGCTACTACATAGGGAACGCGGGACGTGTCTCTGCCGAGAAACGCCGAAAAGGAAACGTTGTGGACTCCCTCTAGAATGACGACTTGGGGCAATAGTTATATATTTGTGGGTCACTTTGTCTAATTGTGGGCATATGGCCACCGTGGAGTTGAGCTCAAGAGGTAGGCTAACCCTCCCGGCCGAGGTAAGAGCTAAGATCAAAGCCAGAAGATTCCTCATCGTTTTCGAAGGAGACTCGATCAGGTTGATCCCACTGCGAGACCCGCTAGAACTGAAGGGATCTCTCAAGATTCCCTGGAGCGTCGCGGAACTTGAAGAGGCAGGCGAAGAATTCCTACCCAAGAGAGTTAAGGGGTAGATTCCTCCTAGATGCTGATGTTTTCATCTCATACATCAGGGGCGACGAACTTGCAGATCATGCCGAAAAGGCGGTGAGGTCCATAGTTGAAGGCAGACTAGAAGCCTTCGTGTCCTCGATGTTATACGACGACGTAATATCTGGCCTACGCTCAAAAGGTATGGATATCCGAGAAGCCATCCAAGTCCTCACGGCAATCGCATCTATTCCACACACATCCCTTCCAGTAACACCCGCAATAGCCATAAGCGCCCTAACATTGTACATGCAACACGGCGGCCCAAGGAGAATCCACTACTTCGACACCTTCCACGTGGCAACGGCAAGGCTCCATGAACTGCCGATCATAACGAGCGACACCTACATAAACGAACAACAAGACAAACTAGGCGTAACCACACTCGACCTTAAAGAGTTATGATCAGCTATTACCCAGTTCCTAATACGACTATATCGAAACTGAAACCCGTTATCAGTATCAGCTACACCTACTTACGTGGTCCTCAATATATGATCCCGATTAATGCCCCCTTGTATAGGCTGCTCCTCGGGGGAGCACTCTATGTGGCCCTACTGCTTGCCATGGCTCCAGCGGTAGGTGCAGTAGAGAAGGAGGATATGGAAAACCTGAGTGAGCGAATGAGAGACATTGCCATTTACCCATTAGTAAGACCGTTCCTAGACCTTGAGATGAGAATCCTCAACAAATGCGATATTACACGAGACGAGACACCCTTTAGGATGCAAAGCCCCAGATGACATAGCGCGCGAAGTCCGGAGAAGGAATCATGGCCTTGATAGATACGGTGTTCTTGGAGCGGACCTCAATATGTACGCGGTCGGACATCTAGCACTTGGCTACATAACGGGAAAAGCCTCATCAAGAATACTGAAAACAGACATAGACGTGCCCCTCGTATTCGCTCTCTCAATACTCCCAGACATCGACCTCCTAATACCCCGTCTACCACATCGAGGCCCAACACACTCGATAATAGCAACGATCCTCATCTTCCTTCCAATCCTAGCGATCTACAGAAGGAGGAGCATCCCTTACTTGCTGGCAACCCTGCAACACAGTCTCCTAGGCGATTTCTTGACAGGGGGAGCACAGCTAATGTGGCCAATAAGCCCTGATTGGTACGGCATAGACATTGCCCTGAGAAGTTCAACAAACATCACGATGGAAGTGACAGCCTTCGCAGCCTCTCTGACACTCATGATCGTAACTGGGGACCTCAAGGGACTCCTGAAACCTCAACGATCCAATCTACTCCTAACCATACCGCTAGCCGCCTTCACAGTGCAGCTGACAGGAATCTACAGCATTCCAGCTGAACTGGCCATTCCACAGACAACATACTTGATCCTATTCTCAGCATCAATTCTACTCGGCATCAGGAGATTCCTATCCACAACCCGGCACGCAAGAGCGAGTGTGGAAGCCGCAGGGAGCAAAGCCCGCTAGAAGGAATCATCCACATTCCAAGACACCGTCAAGAGGATCCTATTTGGGTTGCGCGCCGGGGAAGATAGCAGTCTACAAACATCAATTTGAAGTCTTCGACAGAGGCCGTAGTCGGTGACAAGTATGGGGACAGCATTAATCACAGGTGGTGCAGGCTTCATCGGAAGCCATCTAGCAGAGGAACTAATATCCCATGGCCTCAAGGTCATCGTCTTCGACAACCTAACCAACAGTAGTATCGGAACATCAAAGAATGGGCAGAGAATCCACACCTCACCTTCTACAGAGGAGATCTGTTAAACCAGAAGCAGCTGATCAAAGCAGCAGAGTCGCACGAGGTCATCTTCCATATGGCGGCGAACCCCGAGGTCAGAGTAGGTGCAACAAACCCGGAAATCCACTTCCAGCAGAACGTGCAGGGAACCTACAACCTCCTAGAAGCCGTTAGACGAACCGGCAGCGTGGAGAGGCTGATCTTCACCTCGCCCCACCATGATAGGCTATTTCCTCTCACCCCAAGCCTACTGGTACTGGATCACCACCGCCCTAGCCACTGCAACCCTCATCACAGTTCTCGTCATACCGGAGAACGCCTTCCCAGCCGTGTATACCCGGTACATACTAGGCGCCATCTTCGTCCTATGGTTGCCCGGCTACAGCCTCATAAAGGCCCTCTTCCCAACCAAGGAGCTGGACAACATAGAACGCGTCGCCCTAAGCATAGGAATGAGCTTAGCCTTGGTCCCCATAACGGGCCTGCTCCTCAATTACGCGCCTTGGGGCATAACCCTAGTCCCCATAACCCTAAGCCTCCTAGCCCTAACCGTGGCCTCGCCACCACAGCCATCATAAGGGAACACCAAATCCAAAAGAACCATCCGCCAAAGGCGTAGGGGAAAGGTTGACCGACGCTGAAAGAGGCAAATCAATCATCTCTCACCCAAATATCCAACATCCCTATTCTTCCCCAACGGTCCGTCTCCCCACATACTCCACACGCGAAGACTTAAGTAATACTATCCTCGCCAATATTAATATAGGAAATTGTAATGACCAGACTCGTCAGTGTTACCAAGAAAGGGCAGGCGACCATCCCCAAAGACTTGAGGGAGAAGTTCGGGGTAAGGGACAGGGTCCTCGTCGTCGAGACCGAGGAGGGCATCCTTTTCAAGCCACTCCCCCGACCAGAAGAAGATTTCGGCTCGCTAAGGGAACTCTTCAAAGGAAAAACCGCGAGGGAGATACTGGAGGAGGCTAGGATGCAAGACCGGATCAGAGAGAGAAAACTGTTGGAGGGCACCAAGAGTTGAGTTTAGTCTTCGACACTGAGGCCCTCCTAGCCTTCTACCTAGGAGAACTCGGTGGAAAGGATGTCGAGAGACGCCTAGTAGAGACGATAAAGGGAGAGATAAGGAGCTACCTGAACATCATCAACCTAGCAGAACTCTACTACATCCTATACAGGAAAAGCCCAGCTCTCGCAGAGGAGAAGGAGCAGAACCTCAGAGGCTACGGGGTGGAGATAGTCCCCATCGACGACGACGGCCTCTGGAAGGAGGCGGCTAGAATCAAGGGAAAGCACGCCATCTCACTAGCCGACGCCTTCGCGGCAGCCACCGCAAAGATGAAGAAGGCCAACCTATTGACAGGCCGGGATGAAGAATTCCACGACGTAGATGTCTCCATAGAGCGAATAAGCTAGTGGACCAATACATCTTTGAGAACAGGTTAGATTATGTTATTCTCTGCTCCTCGATATACCTCTGGATGGTCTCGCTTGATATGTGCCCGTGCGTAGAGACGAAGTAGCTTCGGCTCCAGAGGGTGGGAAGTCTGCTCCGTAGCTCTGGGAACTCGGATCGGAGGACTCTTGAACTGTAGCCCTTTAAGGCCGCTACGATATGATTTGGAGAAAGCGTCGGCGGCGCTTGAATGAAGATATGGACATGATCCGGCATGATCTCAAGGCTTAAGAGTTCACATCCTAGTTCCCGTGCCTTCGCATCCAAGAGTTGTCGTAACCGCTCCGCCACATTGCCTTCCAGAACTTTCCGCCTATACTTCGGACACCAGACGAAGTGGTAGGCCATGTGGTGAACCGATGTCTCGGAGCGGAGGTAGCCTTTCGGCATCAGAATATTAGATGTCTGCAATATATATAACGGTTTTCCCTCGCCCGCTCTCATCCCACCCTTGAAAGGCGTGGGGTTTCCCGCTCGCATTTCTAACAATAGTCTTCGCTACAGTCGTAGTCTCAGAGAATACTAGACAATATTGGACATCTAGCGCTCACTATTGGTGTTTGACCCAATGAAACCCTTAAGCAGTAAGGTAGCACTTGGAACTAAGATAGCTGCAATAATGTTGCCAATCTTCGCCATCTACCACCAAGACTTGACGGTGGTAGCGAACGAAGCTATTAGAAGCGAGCCCATGAGTCATATTCTCGCCGTGCCCTTCCTTTTCGCATACCTGATCTACAGAAAGAGAAGGATACTAAGGACAACCATACCACTAGAGTCACCAGCAACGAGAGACGAGACGATCCATAATCATGAGGCCATAGGAGCCCTATTGTGTCTCCTGTCCTTCTTGCTCTACTGGCAGGGATCATACACATTCAACCCCCTCGAATACCACATGATCTCCCTACCCATCCTCATAGCCGGGCTCATCCTCCTCATATTCAACACAGAAACGCTTATGGCACTGGCCTTCCAAGTGGCCTTCCTCCTATTCCTGGTGCCACCGCCCCTAGAATTCCTGCACGCGGCCGGAACGGCCCTATCGACTGCGAGCTCAGAAGCAGCATACACTATTCTAAGAACTGCTGGCCTACCGATTGCACTGACATGGCAATACAAGAACCCTGTCATAGCGTTGACGAGGCCAGGATCCACTCCAGTTGTCTTCACGATCGACGTAGCCTGCGGAGGCTTATACTCCCTCACAGGCTTCACAATCTTCGCAGTGTTCATAGCATACATCGCCAAGGCAACCCCGTGGAGGAAGCCGATCATATTCGTGGGGGGCCTGTTCCTGATCTACGCCCTCAACATCACTCGCATAATAATCATCATCCTGTTAGGAGCTCAATCCGGCGTAGAGGTGGCCATGCAAGTCTTCCACCTCCTAGGGGGCTGGGCCTTGATCTTCACAGCGACTCTCATCCTCCTAACCATCTCAGAAAAAGTCCTCAAGACGCAGCTATTTGCGACAAGGGACAAAAACGCATCCTGCAGCCACCGCACCCAAGACACAAGAAGCCTAAATCACTTCTCATGCAACGCCTGCGGAAGAATCCTAAACCCGAAGAACATCAATCTATCTAAAAGGGATCTAGCCAAAATAGCCATCCTAGCGATAGCCGCGATACCGATCATCAACCTGCAAGTACCCGTCTTCGCCCTAACCATGGGACCAGCAGAAGTCATCACCCAAACCCTAGCCGGCCAACAAACCACAACACAGATCCTACCGAGTATCCCAGAATACGCAACCAGATTTGTCTACAGAGACAAAGGGTTCGAGGAGATAGCCGGACAGGATGCCTCGCTCGCCTACGCCTACATGCCTTCCAAAAAATCAGAGACCACGATCTGGGTGATCATCGAAATAGCCAAAACCAGATCCTCACTCCACCACTGGGAAGTCTGTCTAATAACTTGGCCCCTCGCCAAAGGATACCAGCCGAAAGTAACTCAGATGGATCTTAGGGATGTCCAGATTCTTCAAAACCCACCGTTAACCGCTAGATACTTTGCATTCCAGGACAAGGAGTTAGATATAACACAAGTAGTCCTTTATTGGTATGAGAGTTCATACTTCAAAACTGATCAAGGTATTGAACAAAAAAATGTCAAGATAAGTCTCATTTCATTCGCAAATAAACAGGAGGACATACCTACCTTAGAAGACAAGCTCTTATCATTTGCCATACCCGTCGTGAACTATTGGCAACCCATCAAAAACTGGTCTCAGATCGCGCTACTAATTACTCAAAACGGAAACATACTGATAACTGCCACAATGATTTCCTTAGTTACTATCCTGACATATCAGTTTATCAAGGAACGAGAAAGGAAGAAGTCAAACTTTAGAGTCTACAGCAAATTAGCCTCAGAGGAAGAGAGGCTCATCCTACAAGCCGTTGAGAAGGCCAAGAAAAGGAAAGCCACAACCTACACAATAGCCTCACACTATCAGGAACTCACAGGAAAACAGATGGCATTGGACATACTGGCGCAGAAGCTCAAGGAGGCAGAGGAAGCGGGACTAATAGGAGCTGAAGTAGACAGTATCGAAGACGAGCCGACAATCGTCTGGAAAAGCCAAATCGCATTTAGAGGGCAGACACGATTCTCGTACACACAGAGCAAGCGCGCAGTCCAGTAAGAATTTCTGGACCAGAAAAACCGGCACACTTTTTCATATTACTTTAACTATGGGCATCGAGCCAAGATTAACGGGGGTAGGATTGAAAAAGGCCGTAGTGGCAACACTATCAGTACTAACAGTCCTCTTGCTAGTGAGCATAGCTCCGCGAGTCTATGCTCAGGAAGAGCATGACCCTTGGGTCGCAACATACGATACGGACAACAATCCCAGGGACGTGTTCCTCGTACGAGAAACCGTAAGAATAGTAGCATATTCATCCGCAACACCGTACACGATCCAGGTATGGACATCCGAGGACGGAGGGACAAACTGGTCCCATGTAAAGGACATCACATCACCAAGCAACAATTACTTGGACGACCACATGGACATCTCTGAGCCTCCAGCAGGCAGACAGTACGAGTTAAGTCTATTCTACTCCAGCAAGCGATACGGCATCGCAACCTATTTCGTCATACCAGAACTCCCATTCGGCACCGCCATGGGCACGACGGCGTCCTTCGGGGCTTTATCAGGACTGGTGACAAGCAGGCGTCTACGCCTAAGAAGGCAGAAGAATTACTGATCAGTCCAAAAGACCGTAAAGACGGAGGGCGCGCGCGGCAATGAATACTGCAACCCAGAACACATTTACCGGCAACCTGTCTGTTGCGATAGTCTTCGCAATAGTTCTTCTCGGCTCATTCACAGTCATCATCGCACCCGCACATGCGGGAAGCACATACCTCTTCTATGACAGCTTCGAAGACGGCACCTTCAACAAATGGACAGGCACTTACCCCACCAAACCAGAATACGTCCAGTGGAGCGTGACCGATACAACAGCGCATGAAGGCTTCCACTCAGCCCAGATGGCCCTATATACGCCCCCACCGTCTGGAAAATACGCCTGGGGCGGCTACTACGTTGATATCCCCTTCGAGGCCTCAGGCAGCCGTGAAGCATATTGGAGGGCATGGGTCAAGTTCAACGAGCTTCCAGCCAGAGAATCCGAGCCTTATACTGAGCTGTGGATCAAGGCGAAAGGGCCTCCCCCATGGACGTCCCCACCACGAGCCATATTTGGCGAGCACATGGGGGTAGGTGTGGGAATCAAGAAGGGGGCAACCCAAGTCCACATTAAACGTTACTACCCGTCCCCGGAGAAGTATGATGTCCCCTACCCCTTCGAGCGGAACCGATGGTACCTGATAGAGATGTCTGTCAAGAGGGCCGTCGACGGCTGGTACAAGGCATGGGTGAACGGGGAGTTGGTTTTCAGTGAATACATTGACACGAGCAAGGCCCCCGAACTCGGCGCAGCATCGATAGTGACAAGCGCCCTCTTCTACCAGAGCTACCCCGGCTACACTTGGTTCGACGAATGCCTCGCCAGCAACAGCCATATCGGCCTCGTCCCAGCAGCACCCACAGTAGTAAGCTGCGACGACACAGGAAACCTGAAGGACACCTTCTATCCCGGAGAAACAGTCTACGTCAAGGGAAGCGGCCTAGAACACTCCAAGATCTACCCGGTCCACGTAGTCTACGATGTGGAAACTTGGACCAACGGCATGTCCATCCCAAGCCGAGTCCCGGGCACAGAAGAGACCATAACAAGCAATTCCAACGGCATGATCACTCCAACAAGCATATGGAGTCTAGCAGTGCCCGGCAAGTATGACCTGGTCATCGATGTCAACGGGAACGGCCTCTACGAGATAGGCGTTGACTCCCTTGACCAATTCGACGCCACCGGCTTCTTCGTCGTCCCTGAACTCCCACTCGGCACAATAACCGCCCTCAGTGCGACCTTCATACCGTTGGTACTGACCAGAGCGCGCCCACGCAGAAACAAGAAAGCCAAGAGCTAGGAGCACCTATCCTACGTCAATACTGAATGCCACCGTTGCCTAGCTGATAGGGCGAAGATGTCTCTGGAGAGTCTCCCCCGACTACGGTCTTCGCTCTTCGTCTTTGGAAGAGGGAGAGAAAACCTAGCGTGAGCTACGCTCTTCACAAGAAACAACAGAGTAGGCATTGTCTATTAGAACTCAAGATGGGTTCTGCTTCAGCATGGAGATGCTGGCGGATCAAGTGGAGCCTCTTCGCAAGATAGGTGAAGATCACGACAACCCGGCCTGTTTCCAGAAGTCTTCTACAGCCTCAGCGAGCCAGTTGCAACCAGCGCCTTGGGTATTCAAGGCTATCTGGACGCCACCATAAGCCGGTGACTGAGTCACTGCCACCCCTCCGATTATTCTAAGAGAAGCCAGCCAATGGCTCAACGACTCTCGAAGGCTCAGGGATTGGCGGTCGTACTAGTCGCCACGGAAAATACCGGTTCCGTTCGTTGGCGATAGTAGGTATGGGGCTCTAGTACTGGCTCTAGGACGATACTCCAAACCAAGCGAAGGACCCTTCGACAACCACAGCGCATACAGCAAAAGCACCCTCGTCGTACCGGAACTCCCACTGGGCACGATAACAGCCCTCAGCGCCACCTTCGCACCCCTGATTCTCCTCAGAAAGATAAGGAACAGGAAATAGCAGCAAGAGCCAAAACCTTCTCTTGAATTCCTAGGTTACAGACTTCGCTCTTCATTCTTGGAAGAGGGAGACGAGACTTAGCGTAGGCCATCGACCGCGCCCTCTGTGGCACACCTTTGCCGGGAACCCCAAAGAACACGCGCAACTAGGAAGCTCTCTGGGAAGCGCGCGCAAGAGCTCCGCTAGCTAGCTGTAGAACTGTGCCTCAGCCTTCTCCAAGGCCCCTAGACCGGTCTCCGCCGTATCGACTAGGTAGCCCTCTGATTGCAAGATGCCCCTGAGGCTCTCGATCGAGTACCATCCTGTCGTCAAAGAGAAGAAACCGGAAGAACCCAAATTCATTGATGGAGATCTTGAGAAGAACGCATGCTGCATGTTCATCGTCCTTGCATCCGACAGCTGCTTTCTCTCCACGAAATGAAGCGCCCCGACAAGAATCAAGGACCACACAAGTTAACAAATCCCAACCGGATAAATTTCTATGCGGATATCCGCCGGTCCACCATCTCAATTTATGTTATTGTTTCGACCTCGCCTCAGCAGTAGACGTACTTCTTGAGGAGGTTCATCGTTGCGTCACCCGCTTGCCATAAGGGGTATGATAACAACGATATCTCCCTCCTTAAGTCTGACTTCCAGATCCTTCTCCAGGTCGATGGCACGTCCGTTGACAAGAATGGCAGGGTTGGAGCCATCGCCTCTGACATAGCCCTCAAAGGGGTCCTTGGTCCGCACCTCCTCGAACCGGGGTCCAAACCTCTCTGTCAGCTTTTCCAAGAGGTCTTTGAGGATGGAATCTCCTGAGATTTCAAGGTTCAGCTCTTCAAGGCCAACGAGCTCTCTGAGGCTTGCGTAGAAACGGACTTTGATCCGCATCGATCCTTGCTCTTGAGGTCTTCACTCCTTTAAGGCTACCCTAATTTTATATGATCTGGAGGCGGATATTCAGAGTCAAGTGAGAGAATTATGTCTGAGAAAAGGATGTTAACCGGACCCATGCAGATAATCGTCAACCGTGCCCTCCCTGGATGCACTGGTTGCCGTGTCTGCGAGAAGGTCTGCGTCATCCAACATGAGGGAGAGTTGAACCCTGAGACGAGTCGCATCAAAGTCTTCCAGTTCTACCCCGGACCGATAGACGTACCAATAGTCTGCCAATACTGCGAAGACAGGCCCTGCGTAAGTGCCTGTCCAACCGAGGCTCTCACTTATGACGCTAAAGCTTTCATGATGAAGATTGACGAGAAGCTCTGCACAGCCTGCAAGGCCTGCAACCAAGCCTGCATAGATAGTGGGAGAGGCGGATGCATAACCTTCCACCCCACAAAGGGTACAGCGCAGATCTGCGACCTCTGCGGAGGCGATAGTCAATGTGCCAAGTACTGTCCCAACAACGTTCTCACATCGCTGCCCGCGACGCCCCTTAGTAAGCGCTTGGCCAAACCCGCCCAGTACATTGCTGAGCGCATTGCTGAACAATTCCATCCGGCGAAAACAAGCCCATTCTAGGAGTGTGATAAAGGATGATTGGTGGATACTCTGGCAAGATTCTGGAAATTGACTTGACCACGAGCAAGGTGAACAAGATCCCCCTCGACATGGACATCGCCCGTAGCTACATTGGTGGACGAGGCTACATGGACCACCTCCTCTGGGACAGGGTCGGACCCAGCGCACTCCCGTTTGCCCCGGAGAACCAGATCATGTTCTTCACTGGCCCAGTAACGGGTCTCCTCTCCGCCCCCAACACCGTCCTTCGCTTCAAGTCCCCCCTCACCGCATCCAAAAGAGGCAGACACGGCATCGGCCACACAGTCATCGGCGCCCAATGGGGTCCGGAGCTAAGATTCGCGGGTTATGACGGCCTCATCGTTACCGGACGCGCCGAGAACCCTGTCTACCTTTACGTCCATGATGATGATATTGAAGTCAGGAAGGCGAAGCACCTCTGGGGCATGACAAGCGTCCAGACTGAAGTGAAGCTCAAGGATGAGACCGACCCACTTGCCCGAGTCCTCTGCATTGGTCCTGCCGGAGAGAATCTGGTCCGCTATGCCAGTGTACAGAGCGAGTACTTCAGGTCTGCTGCTCGCTGCGGAGGAGGCGCCATCATGGGGTCCAAGAATCTCAAAGGAATCGCCGTCAGAGGCACCAAGGGAATCCACCTCGCCGACAAAGAAACCTGCTTTCAGATGATGAAGAATGCCCTAGAAGAGCCTAAGAAGAACCCGGAGGACGCCTACCAACGCCTTCGCTGGGGGACGAGCGCAGGTACCATCGGTGCCAGCGACCGCGCCATAGGAAGCGTCAAGAACTTCAGGGAGGCCTACTGGGGGGATGAGGTTGAGAAAGCCTCCGGCCTCCAGTGGGAGATGCGAAGTCGCATAAAGAACAGGGGTTGCTTCGGCTGCCCAACCCCATGCATGCAAGTGGGCATAACACGTACAGGCCCCTACGCCGGAACCTTCGACTCCCCAGACTACGACTCCACGGAACTCATCGGCCCCAACTGCGCCGTCACTGACAAGGATGGCATGTTTGCTGTGAGTAGCCTCTGCGATGGCCTCGGCCTAGACGCCATCTCCCTAGGCGGAGTCCTCGGCTGGACCATGGAGTCCTACGAAAAGGGAATCCTCACCAAGAAAGACCTCGGAGGCATCGACCTCACATGGGGCAACGTCCCAGCAATGCTCGAGATGACGAAGTGCATCGCACGCAGAGAAGGCATCGGCGACATCCTCGCCGACGGTGTCAGGATGGCCTCTGACAAGGTTGACAAGATGTCGTACAAGTTTGCTATCCACAGCAAGGGCGTCGAGTTCGGGATGGGGGGCACCGGTAACAGTCGAGATGAGGGGCAAGGCATGAACTTCGGAATGAGCCCCTACGGGGGTGTCCACCACTACGGCGCCAACATGCCTGCCCAGAACATTCAGACCATGTGCGACAGCCTCACCGTGTGCACCTTCCACGGTCGGGGCCTCGGCTGGGAACCCCTAAGCAAACTCCTCAACGCCGCCACCGGCATGGAGATGATAAAGAGCTTCGACCACTGGAACGAAATCGCGTCTCGACAGATCATCCTCGAACGAGCATGGACGATAAGGGAAGGCTTTGTCCCCATCGAGGATGATACTCTCCCTGACCGAATGCACGACGAGCCTTTTCAGACAGGTCCTAAGGCGGGGAAGCCCACAGCCGTCTATGCTCGAGACCTCTATGAGAAGCATAGGCAGGAGTGGTACAAGGACCGAGGCTGCGACAACAATGGTATCCCGACGAAGGAGACGCTACAGAAGTTGGGCCTTGACTTTTGCATCGGAGACCTACAGAAGCTCGGTGTCCTTTGAGACATCCACGATCACTCCTTTTTTCTTCCCTCCAACGGGAATGGCTGGTTGAGCAGAGCCATAAAGGAGTTCTGGGTACTCAACGTCGTCCTCGAATCCAACTTCAGCATTAACCTAACCTCCCTCAAGTCCATGGCACAGCCATTTCATTCTACCTGAAGAACTGAGGCGTAGGCATCCATCTAGGGCACTACTACGGCTTCAACAAGTCTTCTAATAGGGTTCTTGGTCGTTTCGTCTTTGGGGTCTTCTCAATTCGGCGTGACTTTGATGAGAAGATTCACAGGCAGGGCGAAGGCGCTTCTAAGGCTATCGATTGTGTTCTCCTCTATTTCATGGAAACCCTTTTTTCCGTCTATAGGGGCAGTTAGAGAACCTGTGAGGGTTTAAGTGAAGAGGCCGAGTGGGATCGGGGTCTTCCTAGCTTCTTCAATATTGTTCTTGGCAATGTTTCCTCTCCCCGCCTGTCAAGCTGAAGTCCCCAACCCCAGCATTCTACAAGGAAGAGTCCTCGACGAATCGACTCTGGAGCCCATCGGAAACGCTACGATCCAAGTCTGGGACATCTCACATGCATCTCCTTCGAGCTGGCATCTGGCGAAACTTGCGAGAACGGACCCCAAAGGATACTATTCGCTCACTTTCGAGGAGAGGTTTCAAAGCCGCGTCTACGCCTACTACGATAACCCCAGTTCCCCCGGCTTCGACTACGTCCCTGCCTTCCAAGATGCCTACCTGTCGGGGGAGAAGAATCTCACTTACGTGCTCAAGCCGGGTGGCTCATTGGTCGTGGAAGGGGAGTTTCGCTTTGTTGAGTCCAGCAGACCTGCAGATCTTTTCACCTTCACAGTTGTCGATCCAAGTATGTGTTCTAGGCCGAGCGGAGAAGGGAACGTCTACGACTATGGAGAGAAATATGCGGGGGATAATCTCTTTGGGTTGGGTTCGAGACGCATAGTGGTCCCAGCTGATACCCCTGTAGATGTCTTGGTCAATGCATCGATCCTCGTTGGTAGTAAGGTTGTATACCGAACCTTCCGTCTGAGTGGGGTTGCACCCTTCATTTTAGGGAAGAGTCAGGAGATTCGAGTAGGAATTGAGCCATCCTTATCTAGATTGAACTTCGACCTAGTGGAAGACCGCGCAAAACTCTTAGAGGAGTCACTCGACGAGGTCGAGGGAAAGGGTTTCTATGTCACCCTCGAGCGACAGGATTTGGCAAGAGTCCAAGGGCTTCTCGATAGGGCTGGAAGAGAGCTGGTTAGAAACTCCTATGACGAAGGCCACGCAGATCTCCGCGAAGCCTATCTGGGGACATTAGGGATCGATGGAAGACTTGATGAGATATATGCAAACGCATCCTCGTCTGTAGCTATCTTGATGCTTTTCCTAGCTTTGACAGCTGTGGCTCTATCCTCCATGATATTTGAGCGATTGTTCTTGAACGTCTTGGGCACATGTGTTTTCTCTGGAGTCCTCTTTGCTATTCTATGCTTCATATATCCCGGGGTTAAGCTAGTTCAAACGTCCTCATTCTTGATAGATGCGGGCCTATGCTTAGGCATGGCCTTTTCAGTTTACTTTGTACTGTTACGTTTCGTTGATGAGAGATTCATCTCGATCTTCTCAATTGCTAAACAGAATCTCAGGCGAAGAAGACTCCGTTTTGTGCTTACCTTGACTTCAGTGATAGTCTTGGCTATGAGCTTTGTGACATTTACATCCTTCTCGACGGGCTACGGGCTCACTAGCAGTTCCTACAAAGCAGGCAATCCGAATTCAGAAGGGATAATGGTTAGGAGGCCTATGCCATCAAACCTGCCAGCAACCTTGACATTTCTCCCGCTTGAGACTTCAACGATAACTTGGCTTGAGAACAAACCGGAGGTCTCCATCGTAGCCCCGAAATTTGAGAGTGTTCCTAGCCTCGACAGCATCGGAGCCCTATGCTCTTCGAGTAGACCATCTGAGCGGCTACTGCTTTTCGGGGTTCTCGGAATCCAACCCAGCCTTGAGGAAAGAATCACCCATATTGATGAGGCAGTAATTCAAGGTAGGTACTTGGACGATGATGAGAGAAACGGAGTGTTGATCAGCTCTGGCGCCGCTGAGAGGTTGGGCGTTGGTGTCGGGGGCGAGCTTTCATTGTCCAAGGGTGTTTCAACATTGAAGGTCTTTCTGGTCGGTATTCTCGACGACCGTAGCTTCAGCCTTATCAGGGACATCGATGCCCAGCCTTTGGTGCCTAGGAAACAGATTCGGATAGAAGGAGACCCTCCAACTATTGGAATGGAGCCTTGTGATCCATCGGAAGTAATTGTCATCAACTGGCGGACATCCCTAGAATTCTTCCAGACCGTCTTCCTCTCGAGAGTAGATATCGGCCTCCGCGATCCTGATTCGATGCTTTCTCTTGCCCGTCGGATCGCGTTAGAAAGGGACTTGTTGGTCTGGTCCGCCTATGATGGAATGGTACGTAGGGTGGGATTAGCGGAGTACTTGGAGGCCAAGGGCATGCCGATCATGATTCCTTGGATCATAGTTGTATCGAACGTCGTAATTACCATGTTGAACTCACTCTTCGAACGTAGAAAGGAGATTGCCATCCTTTCCTCCTTGGGTCTTAACCCCTCTCACATAGGAGGAATCTTCATGGCCGAGGCCGCGGCCATCGGCATCGTTGGAGGAGGCATCGGATACCTCTTAGGGCTGAGCGGATATCGCGCGACTCTGGCTCTCTCCTTGGCCGTGGAGGTTCGACAGAAGGTCTCAGCCTTCTGGTGTTTGGCATCGGTGGGCGTCGCTGTGGCGGCTGTGTTGGCCGGGACGGGCGTGGCGCTGAGGTCCTCGGCGGTCATCACGCCTTCACTCCTGAGGAGGTGGACGATGGACCAAGGGACGAAGGATTCGAATGGGCAGTGGGAGTTCCAGATGCCTATTAGACTTCATGAAGACGATGTGGACGCTTTACTGAACTACTTGAAGATGAGGATAAGAGATCAAATCCTATCCTCGTATTCCATAGACCCGGGTATGGTCGCGAGGCAGACTAAGGAGAGTAAGATAGAGGACTCGGAAGTTCACATGAAAGACATCAGTTTCAATTACTTCTTCGGCCAGAATGATTATCTGGGCGCTTTCCCCTTCAGCTTGATTGCGGAGAAGAAAAAGGGGGAGGAAAGCTATACGCTGAAGCTGATCTGTAAGGGAGGAAATGAGGAGATGATCCAGAAGAAGACCGCCTTCATTCGTATGCTGATAGTTGACTGGAACGCTCAGAGGAAGTAGGATTCTAATTCAGCCACTTCTTTCAACTCTCTCAACCTTCCCGTCGCGCATGAACACAATGGAGTCGCTGACCTCAATTATCTTTAAGTCATGGGTAGCCGCTATTATCGTCACTCCCCGTTCCTTACTTATGGTGCGTAGGAGTTGTATCATCTCAAACCCTGTCTGAGAGTCGAGGTTACCTGTAGGCTCATCGGCCAATATGATGGAAGGATCATTCGCCAAGGCCCGCGCAAGGGCGACCCGTTGCTGTTGACCAGCCGACAACTCAGAGGGCCTATGGTACAAGCGATCGCCGAGTCCCACCCTCTTCAAGATCTCGACCGCTTTCTTCCCCCTCTCCCTATGCGGTGTGCCAGCGAAGATCATGGGGAGAGAGACGTTTTCAAGGGCGGTCATGACGGGGATGAGGTTGAAGGTCTGGAAGATGTATCCTACCTTGTGGCAGCGGAGCCATGCCAACTCATAGGCGTCGAGTTTCGAGATCTCGATCTCGTCGATGTAGACCCTGCCTTCTGTGGGTCGATCGAGGCCTCCGATCATGTTGAAGAGGGTTGTCTTGCCGGAGCCTGACGGGCCTACGATGGAGATGTATTCTCCTCGCCTGAAGCTTAAGCTGATTCCATCAAGGGCCTTGATGGTGACGCCGCCAACCTCGTAATGCTTGTGCAGGTCCTCGGTCTCGATGATGTACTCATATCTCATGCCCTAGGGCCTCCACGGGTCTCAACCTAGCGGCCTTGTAAGTGGGGTAGAGAGTGGACACGGTGTTGAGCACTACTGCCAACCCGACGGAGTAGTTGAAATGAAGGAGAAGGTCAAGGGCACCCACGTTCGAGAGGGCGCCGAAACCTATCTGTAGGCTGGTGGAGATGATGGCGCTGATGGTCCCGGCGATGAAGCCTAGAATACCACCTATCAGGCCATAGATGGTAGACTCTATCAGGAAAAGTTCCAAAATATGCCTATCTAACGCTCCGAGGGACTTCATGATGCCTATCTCTCTGTACCTCTCGTAGACAGCGATGAGACTCGAATTGGTGAGGCCTATGACACAGACGACGATTGAGACGACTGCGAGCCAGAGCTGGTAGGCCTCCACCTTGATACCCGCGGGCTTACCGTAGGCTTCGAATATCAGATTCGTTACGAGGAAGTGGGTCATAAGGGCTATGCTTAGGGCTATGGCGCCGATTGTTATGCTTGCTCTCCTTATGCGCCTCTGAATTTGTTCAAAACTTATCCGAAACGCCTCAACGAAGGGCAGCCTCACTCCGCCTGTCACCTTGTCATCCGCTTCGTCGTGGACCAATGATAGTTCTCCTTCAAGGCTAAACAAATTATTTTGAGTCCTATGCATTAATCATCGGCCTTCTATGGCCCGTACCAGCGACCTTGCTGCCTTACGAACAACTCCTCGACGATCATCACAGAGACCTTTGGCTAGGGCCCGAATCTCAGGAACTAGGTTCGGCATGACATCCGCGACATTACGTAACCCATCCAAGGCTCGGGCGGTGTGTTTGCCTTCCCAAAGGATCAGGGCTTTCTTCAAGATAGGGTAAGCACTCTGTGCCGCTTGCACGCTTGCCATAGCGTAATTGCCAATGGCTGTTACGGCATAGTCCCTTGCGATGGTACTTGAATCGGTTTGGATGATCTTCCTCAAACGTGGGAGGCAGCAGGCGATTACCTTAGGAGACGTTCTCGCTACCAGAGCTAGCGCGTGGGTTGCTTCCCATCGGGCGCGGGTGTTTCTGTGGGTAAGGAGCGCGGCCAAGGCCTCGGCATATGGAGCTGCCGACTCAGCATGTTCTTCAGCAACCTTGGTTAGGACCTCGGCGCAGTCACCTACTAGGGCTGCGTCCCCGCTCTTGAGACCTGTTGCGACTTCATCCAAGAGGGATGGATTGGCGAGGCATTGAGCCGCAACCTTACGATTAGCTTCTTCGGTACGATCTCCTACTCGTGATGAGACTTGACCTAGAATACTCACCGCTTTCTCCTGCTTCCCCCTTTTCTCTAGGTTTCGAAGATAAGTCTTCCCTTGCCTAGAGGCTTTCATCCTAACAGATAGAGTTTATTAAAGGTTCCATAGCTAGGAATTCCTCATCATGGGTCCTCTGTCCGGCGTCCTTAGAGTACTGTCATCGGATGAGATCGATCGAATCCATCAAGCCAGTCTGAACGTGCTGGAAAGAACAGGGGTCATCTTCAAGTCCCCAGAAGCCTTGAAGGCTCTAGAAGAAGTGGGTGGGACCGTCGATTATGGAAAAGAGTTGGCCAAGATCCCGCGGCAACTAGTGGAGGAAGCCTTGAGGAAAGTCCCCGAGAGATTCATGCTCTACGCTAGGAACCCGCGATATGATCTTGAGATAGGCGGAGGGCGAATCTACTTCACCAACGGCTTCAGCGCAACCTACGTCCTCGATACTGCCACGATGCAACGGAGACTAGCGACGCTCCAAGATCTTGAGAACTTGACGAAAATCATCGACTCCCTCCGATGCGTCCACTATGCGATAACCCAATGTGTACCCCAAGATGTGCCTAAGGAGGTTGTGGAACTCTACATTGCCTTGGCCATGTTCAAGAACACGTCGAAGCACTGTTACCCCGCCACCTACACGCTCGAAGGAGCGAGAGGCATGATTGGGATGGCCTCCATCCTCGTCGAGGGCGAAGAGGAGTTTAGGAAGAAGCCGGGGATAGTGAACGGAGTGGTCTGCCCGACCAGCCCCCTCAGATACTCGACGGACGCGGCTGAGAGGTTGATGGAGTTCAGCAGGCACCGAATCCCCTTCGGCATCTGGTCAGCACCCATGGCGGGAGCAACAGCACCAGCCACCCTAGCAGGAACCCTCGTAGTTCAGAACGCTGAAGTCCTAGCAGGCGTAGTCCTCTCCCAGACAGTTCGGCCGGGGACACCGCTCATGTATGGGTCCGGAGCCTCGATTATGGACATGATGTATGGGACCTCTGCTCTAGGCTCGCCTGAGCTCGGTCTCCTAAACGTCGCCTCCGCGCAACTCGCCCACCACTATCATCTCCCCTGCTATGGTACGGGCGGCATCATCGACTCGAAGGTTCCGGACGAGCAGGCCGCCTACGAGTGTATGCTCTCCAACATCCTCTGCGCCCTAGCTGGAGTCGATGTGATACACGATGGCGTCTACGGCATCTTGGAGAGTGGCATGACTGCGAACTATGGGCAGCTTCTCATCAGCCACGAGGTAGTGGAGATGGTCACACGTGTCGTGGGAGGGATAGAGGTCAACGACGAGGCGCTCGCCGAGGAATTGATAGGGAAGGTGGGCCCTGGGGGAGACTTTCTCAGGCAGAGGCATACTCAGCTACATTTTAGGAGGGAGCATTGGATACCTCAGCTCACCGACAGAGTACCGAGGAGTGAGTGGGAACGCCTCGGTTCAAAGAATATTCTCCAGAGGGCTGAGGAGAAGGCCAAAGAAATCTTGAAGATCCATGTGCCTGAACCGTTGGACAAGGATGTTCAGAGAGAACTCGAACAATTCGTCAGGGAGAAAGAGAAACAATTGACACAAGCAAAGTGAAGGCCGGATGGTTGAATCTGAAGAAATCTTCCAGAGGCTCGCCGAAACCATCACGAACTACGATCCCGAAGGGGCCGTAGAGCTGACGAAGAAAGCCCTGACCGCGGGTATTCAGCCTCTGAAGATCATCGAAGACGGTCTAGCTCAGGGCCTAAGACAGGTGGGTGAGCAGTTTGGCCGCCACGAACTCTTCCTCCCAGACCTCGTCATGGCCGCCGAAGCCATGAAGGCGGCTCTCTCAATCCTAGAGCCCGCGCTGGTAAGAAGGGGCGAGGAGAGGAGACTCGTCGGCAGAGTCCTAATCGGGACCGTCGAGGGCGATGTCCATGACATCGGAAAATCCATTGTCACCGCGGTCCTGACCGCCGGAGGATTCGAGGTCATAGACCTAGGAGTTGATGTGAAAGCCTCCGCCTTCGTCGAGAAGGTCGGAGAACTCAAGCCTGATATCCTCGGGCTCTCAGCACTCCTCTCAACCGCTATACTCAAGCAGCGCGAGGTCGCGGAAGCACTGACGAAGGCGGGCCTCAGAGGCAAAGTCAAGTTGATCATTGGAGGCGCTGCTGTCACGAAGGAGTGGGCGGAGAGAATAGGTGTGGACGGGTTTGCGAAGGACGCCTTCGAGGCTTTGGATGTCGCGAAGAAGCTCCTAAGTCCGTGACTTCCACCCAAGTATGACTTGGAGCACGTGAGAATGGGCCAAAACGGAACCGACGACTGGAAATCCTTGTTGAAAACAGACCCTACAGATTGGTTGCTAGAAGAACGTCATAGATGATGTTCAAGCCTCGACTCCTCAGCTCTACCTCACAGGGGGCCTCGCCAATTCAAACTCTTCCGTACATAGGAAGGTTTTTTGTGTCCAGGCTTACATACGTCGATGAGAGGAGGGATGCCATGGACGTAGTGTTCCTAGGAACAGGCGGCGGCCGATTTCGTTACCTACACCCAGAGGCGCTGGACGGGCGGGATTAGGTTCATCGACGCCAAGTTCCACGCCCACCTAGATCCGGGGCCCGGCGCGGTTGTCAGGTCCGTGGACGCGGGGCTCAGTGTGGAGAGGGTTCGGCTTCTCCTTGTGAGCCACAATCACCCTGACCATTATGGGGATGCTGAGATCTTCCTTGAGGGTATGACGCGTGGGACGATCCAGCGGCGGGGTACCTTGGTAGCGGCCAAGAGCGTCCTCTCTGGGAACGAGGTCACCGACCCCTCGATTAGTAGGTATCATCAGAGCCTCGTCTCAGAACTTATAGAGGCCTATCCGGGTGATCGCTATCAAACTGGGGGAATCGGTGTTCAGGTTGCTAGGGCGGTGCATACGGACCCTAGTGGCGTGGGCTATGTCCTAGAGTTCCCTAAGGTTGGGAAGATAGGTTATACCTCGGACACGGAGTTCTTCGACGGCATCGCCGATCCCTATCGAGGGGTTAAGCTTCTGATTCTCTGCGTGCTGCGGCCCCGAGGAGCACCCCTCAAGGGGCACCTCTCGACCGAGGATGCTGAGGCGATCGTCGTTTCGGCCAAGCCTGAGATGGCGGTGCTGACCCACTTTGGGATGAGGATGCTGAACGAGAATCCTTCCGCTCAGGCCAAGTATATCCAAGACTCGACTGGTGTGAAGACTGTTGCTGGCTTCGATGGGATGGTCGTTTCAGTGGAGGAGGAGACGGGAGTAACATCCGTAAGTAGTAAGGAGCGTGGCACTAGGCTCAGAGGTAGAGCCAGCAGACAATCAACACTCAAGGGAGACTTCAGCAGAGCAGGCTCACAGCTTTGAAGCCTCTCACCTATCTGAGGATTCGGGTTCTGTCTAGTCTTCGTCGGATTAGAGGTAATGCAAATCTTCGTCGGATGGTTTGCGTTTTGAATTAATGTCATCCACTTGTTCTCTCCCACGACCTCTAGTCCACACGCCTCAGAAGGCATGGTAAGCGAACCCGGCCATGAGATGTTGTTAGGTGACCTGCACAGGCCGCCTACCCCAGGCACCGAACATTATGGGTCCAATCCAATTGAAGGCGGGGTCCGAGAACGCATGTGGAAAACGGTCGAGCTCCTCCTGTGTAATGCAACCAGCAGCAATCATTAGGTTCCCTGCCAACTCATAGGCCTCAATCCAATTGCGCATCGCGGGCTCGCCTCCACGATACATCCGGGTCCAACCATCCTGACCAATGTCCACGAATCCGAGCTGTTCCACAAGACTCCGCAAACGCCGGCCAACATACGGGTCAAGAACACCCCTCTTCCGAAGAGAATCATAAAAGGCTCTAGAGGTCGTTGAGAAAAGGACCCCTGTTGGATCCGTAACGTCGTTGGACAATGTGGAACCATAGTCGGTGTCCTCAATGAACAGCCAGCCGCCCGGCCGCACCGCATCCGCCATCCTCTTCACCGCCTTCTCGGGTTCAGGCAGGTGCATGAGCAGCAAACGACACTGAACGAGGTCGTACTCGTCCTTCTCTAGGTCGTCCTTGAGGATGTCGTGCCGCCGAATCTCCAAATTTGGAGCACCCATCCGCTGGAGGAATCGGGTGTCGATGTCGGTGGCCACCACTCTCCCGGTGGGCCCCACACGCTGTGAGAGCCATTGCGCAACTGACCCCGCTCCGGCGCCGACCTCTAGGCACTTCCAGCCCTCGGCGACCCCAATCGTCTCAAGGCGACGGATGGTGACTGGGTCATAGATTCCTGCCTGCAACCTAAGGCGACCAAGCTCTACCTCATCTTTCATGTTAGAATGCATGTATCGGTGTTCACTCATTCCAACTCCCCCCCATTGTTAGGATAGAATCCTGAGTCATAGGCACCGTTCTTGCTGGAGTATTTATGACTTTCAATCCCTTAGAGGCTGAACCAGCGCGGACTATCACTAAATACCGGTTCACATGGACATCCGACGAATCTTTACAGCGGGGCCATCCGACGAAGATTCGACAGAACCAGAATTCGCAACACTCTTAAATTCATCACCCCTTCTCAATCACTTCCACGGTCGGATTGAACGTGAGCAATCCCGAGCCCACAGGATTCCCGAAACGCTACGACCCCAAAGAGGTTGAGGCGAAGTGGCAGACCATCTGGCTCAAGCCAGCGGTCTACAAGGCAGTCTACCGATTCGACAAAGAGGATACGAGGCGCCCAGTCTTCTCGATAGATACGCCCCCGCCCTTCACAAGTGGCGAGATGCACATGGGCCACGCCTATTGGACGGTCATAAACGATACCTTGGCCCGCTACAAGAGGATGAGAGGCTACAACGTCCTCCTCCCCCAAGGATGGGATGGTCAAGGACTTCCGACGGAGCTTAAGGTCCAGAACCTTTGGCGTATCCCTCGCGAGGATAGGAACCTCTTCCGCCAGAAATGCGTCGAATTCACCCATCAGATGATCGCCAGCATGAAGGGGACTATGATCCACATGGGCTATCGCCCGGACTGGGAGCAGTTCGAGTACAAGACCATGGACCCCAGCTACTGGCGCAATGTCCAAGATACTCTTCTAACCTTCCACGAGAAGGGGCTGGTATACCGAGACCAGTTCCCCGTCCACTGGTGTCCGAGCTGCGAGACCGCCCTAGCCCAGGCCGAGGTCGGCTACGTCGATGTCTCAGGCTCCCTCTACTACGTCCGGTTCCCCCATGAGAGGGGCTATCTGGAGATAGCGACAACTCGCCCCGAACTCATCGGTGCATGTCAGGCCATAGCCGTGAACCCAAATGACGAACGCTACCGCGGGATGGTAGGAAGCAAGGCCAAGGTCCCCCTGTACGGGTATGAGATTCCGATTCTGGCGGACCCTGAGGTGGATATGGAATTCGGCACAGGCGTCGTCATGGTCTGCACCTTCGGTGACGAGCAGGACATCCGATGGCAGAAGAGGTATGGGCTACCGATCAAGCGCCTCCTCGATGAGCGAGGACGCCTAATCAACTCTGGGAAGTACGATGGTCTGACTGTAAAGGAGGCGCGGAAGGCTATCGTCGCCGACCTTGAGGCCTCTGGGTTGCTGGGCAAACGGGAACCCATAGCCCATAAGGTTCTGTCCCACACGGAGCGCTCCGACTGCATGGCGCCGGTCGAGTTCTTGGTGAAGACCCAGTTCTTCATCAAGACCATGCCCTACAAGCAGGCGGTCATCGAGGCCTGTAGGAGTATGGCCTGGTTCCCAGATTATATGCTTCAACGCCTTGAGGACTGGGTGAACAGCATCGAGTGGGACTGGCTCATCTCTAGGCAAAGAATCTACGGTACTCCCATCCCCTTCTGGTACTGTGACGACTGCAGCACGATAGTTCCGCCGAAGCGGGAGGACCTACCAGTGGTACCAGAGAATCGGCCTGCCCCGGTCGATGTCTGCCCTCGATGCGGTTCAAGGAGTATCAAGCCTTCTTTGGATGTCTGCGACTGTTGGGTGGACTCCAGCATCAGCCCCCTCATCATATCAGGCTTCTTCGAGGATGCCGACCGTTTCGAGAGAGTTTACCCCACATCTATTCGTGAGCAGGGCCACGACATCATCCGAACCTGGCTCTTCTACACTACCCTACGATGCCTCCTCCTAACGGGGAAACCGCCCTTCCGAGAGGTCTTGGTGAACGGCCACATCCTCGGCCCCGATGGTTCAAAGATGTCCAAGTCCAAGGGAAATGTTGTAAGTCCAGAGGATAGGCTGGAGGAGTACGGTGCAGACTCGATGAGGGAGGCCCTCCTCTCCCTGAAGGTGGGCTCGGACTTCCCCTTCAAGTGGGAGGTCGTCCGATACAGCAAGGCCTTCTTGCAGAAGTACTGGTCGTCGAGCAGGTTCGCGAACCAGTTCCTAAGAGGCTACTCTCCAGCCCCAAAAGACTTGAAGACCTTGGACTATTGGATCCTCAGCCGTTTGGCCGAAACCCTTGAAGGCGTGACCGATGCCTTGGACGGCTATCAATTCCATGTCGCCTTAGAACTGCTTCAGAACTTCCTCTGGCACGACTTCTGTGACCAGTACTTGGAGGCGGTTAAGCATCGTCTATACTCCCCTGAAGAGCCTGAGGAGCTGGAGGCTGCGAGGTATACCCTCGGCACCATCCTGTCCAGTTTCACCTTGATGCTGGCGCCCTTCTGCCCCCATATCACGGACGAGGTGTACCGCAACCTTTTCGATTCGTCCATCCCCACTGTCCACGCCCTTGCTTGGCCGAGACTCGATACCATCCCGCTCGATCAGAAGAGGAAGGATGAAGGGAGCCTCCTCGTGGAGGCTATCTCCCTCATTCGTAGCGAGAAGTCCAAGGCAGGAATCTCCCTCAATGCTCCTCTTCAAAGAGTTCTCCTTCAGGGGCCGGCGAAGAGCCTCGCCATAGTACGGGCGGAGGAGGGTGAGGTGAAGAGCATTTTGAAGATTCAGGACCTTGCTTATGAGGTGGGCGAGGCCCTATCTGCCAAGGTCGGATAGTCAAGGCTCACTTCAGCGTCTCTCCGTAGGCTTTAATACCTATGGATAGTCGTACTCAGAGAGTAGATGATCGGTTCGGAGGACCTAGTTTGTCGAGGAAGATGAAGGCCGGCATCTACTACGGCCCCCAAGACATTAGATTAGAGGAGATCGACGTCCCCACAGTTGGGCCCGAGCAGGTTCTAGTCGATACGAAGGCTTCGGGGATCTGTGGGAGTGACCTCCACGTATACTATGGTGAATGGGAACAGCCCAAGGCGAAGGTCGCGACGGGCCATGAACTAAGTGGTGTAGTCGTCGAGGTGGGAGAGGATGTCTCCGGCGTAACCATAGGCGACAGGGTATGCGTCGAGTGCTTCTACCACTGCGGCTACTGCACCTACTGCAAGACCGGTCTGTACAATCTATGCGACAACATCCGATATCAGAGCCGTGTAGGCCACGGCGGCTTCGCGGAATACTCCCTACTTCCCGCAACCGCCCTCTTCAAACTCCCTGATAGCCTCTCCTTCGAGGAAGGAGCCCTCGTCGAGCCGCTAGCCGTCTCCTACAGAGCCGTCAGTAGGACTCAAGCGGGCCGTGGGGACAGGGTCGCTGTCCTCGGCGCCGGAACGATCGGCCTATTTTGCGTGGCTGTGGCAAAGGCGGCTGGCATCCGCGAGGTAATAGTCAGCGCGAAGTACGAGCATCAAGCGAAGTTGGCGGAGAGGCTGGGAGGGGACCATGTGATACGTATCACCAGCCAAGATGTCAGGGGGGAGGCTAGGGCCGTCTCAGGGGGCTCCGGTGTGGACGCGGTCGTGGACACTTTAGCCTCTGCCAAGACCTTCGATGATGCATTGGCCATAGTGAGAAAGGCAGGCACCGTCTGTCTGGTGGGCGGATATACTGGGCCGCTGAATGTGCAGCTCCGCCCAATAGTCGACAAGGAACTCCGTATGGTGGGGTCGAACTGCTATGGCTACACTGGACTGAAGACGGACTTCGAGGCCTCTATCGAGCTGATAGCCTCCCGAAGGATCGATGTGGCCTCCATAGTGACCCATAGGTTTCCCTTAGAGGAGATAGCGAAGGCCTTCCGCGTCGCGGCTGACAAGACCTCCGGATCCATCAAGGTTCACATCTGCCAATAGCATGCGTATATAGCACGTGCCAGCTAGTGGGGTCTGAATTCGAATACGTCCACACCACATCAGAGAACCTCAATGTTCCTCAAAAAGCGAAAATGAAGGGTTTCATCCGTGACTCATAGGATTAGATTCGCACACTCGTTCACACCCTTGCTTTGACGCTGATTGTGGGTTAAGGTCATAACCAGTTCGCCCACGCTTTCTGTTCTCCTTCGTCATGGTTCTTGCGTCGCGTGGAAGTTGATCTTAGACCCTATCTTTCAAGAGATGCAGAGGATTCTGCACGAAAGAGTTTATTACACCCAGAGGTTACTTCACTTAGGATGGCGGATGCTGGGTTTTCAGATTCTGGTCAGTGGGACCTTTCGTCGTGAACAACTTCATATTATCTATAATAATAAGGAAAAGAATTATACAAGTGAGGCCATAGATTTCATAGAGAAGGTTTGGATTAGAAAATTAGCCTCTAGGACGAAGTTGTTTGACAGTAAACTTTTTCGAGTTGTTTCATACAACATTCGGGATGAGAATCTGTTCATAGAATTAGAGAATACTTCATATAAATGGTTTGTTGGAAGTAGAGATGAAGAATTCTTGACTAAGTTTGGGTTTGAAATGACAGCTAACCCTCTGTCTGTTGGTGCCGTAGTTGTGACATCTGACAACCAGTTTATCGTCGGCAAGCGGCGAGGTTTACATCTCTTGTATGGCTTCTCCATATTTCCTCATATTTGTCTTCAAGCTTTTGAAGTAGTTCTTTATCAGTTACCTTTCCACAAAAAGTGTAAAGGTCTCCTGTGAACCTATATGGAGTAGGAAATATCGTAGCAACCTTACCTGGAAATAGTGTGAACCTTAATGGCGGCTTATAATTCGTATACAGTTTGACTTGGACGTTGTTCGTCCTCGCTAGGTCAGCCAAGGCATCAAGGTTATCTGCTATTGTATATAGTCTTCTAAATAGATCCTTCCAATATGGGTAAAGGAAACGCGTGGTGGGTTTGACTGGTGCCTCGTATTCTTCTTGGAAAAGTAACCAAGCGTTATCTTCGATGAAAGGGCTCATCAGCAGGATTCTAGTCTCCTCACTTCCAAGAATAGCCTTCCGAAGTCTTGGGCCAGGTCTCAACCACGCAGCTAGAGTTACAGTAAGGACAAAACATCGCTCTGGTTTCGAATATGGTTCAAGCATTCCTATGGCATAATTATCCCTTACCAGAGTGTTAGGTTGCCATTCTGATATCCGCGCAGCCATTTGATGGTGGTTTTCGAAGCCCATTTTTTGAAAGGCATAAGATGTTACAAACTTGCGGTAGAAGTGTAGTTGATTCGCTGCTGCCAGATTCTCTCTAATTTTGTCATCTCCAATCCCACCTACCTCCAATAATAGTTCAGGTTTCACGGTTTCCATGGATGCTCTAATTGCCCATCCTAATTCGTGCATTTGTGGAAGTTGTTCATTTTGTTTGATTGCGTTCATTATTTTGAGCATCTTTTCATTTATCTGAACACTTTTAAGTTCCGAAGAGATATCTTTTGACTTAGACAATTCGCTAAACAATTCTTCAGCATCAGTTAAATGTTTAGCCACGTCGATATCCTTTTCCAGTTTTTCAGCATCAATCGGTGCTCTAGTTTGTTTACCAAACACAGTTCGTACTTTCTCGGAAAGAAAACTTGCAATTATCAATAATACCTCAATTACTAAACCCCATATACCCAAAAGGCATAACAGAAAAACCAAAACAATGAATAAGGAAAAGGCGTATAATATCTTCAGTACGCGATTTGAAAACATCTTTCCTCGATTGAATGAGTTCAAGGAAATATTTAAGCGATACTCCAGTTATCACCAACATAATTGGTCTAAAGAGTTGCGGCCCTAGAGACGTCCTGTTGTTTCATTACTCCTGTTTGTAGCGTAGGATGGCTGCGATGCCTCCGAAGCTGTCCTTGAGCATATTTCCCTCCTCCGTCTGCGTCGAGATGATCTCCACCCCGGCCCCCGTATCCTCAGCTATCTTAGCCAGATTATCGACGGCATCCTCAACCTCCACGACCTTTAGACTTCCTGAGCACTTAGGGCAAGGCTGCACCTCAAGCTTCTCCTTAACCCTCTCCGGGCTCTCCCCCTTCACCGTCATCGTCTCTGTGTACTCGCAACTCTCACACTTCACGGTAACCCTGCTCTCCACGAAGCCCTCCGAGATCAGGAGGGTTCTGACGACGCCCTTCCTGAGGGCCGTCCGCACATCGCCCTCGCCGTAGGTTACCTTACCCGTGTCATGGCCGAGTTCGTAGAGGAAGCTCTGCACCAGATTCTTCTCCTCCACGTAGCGGACCTCCTTGAGGATGTCGGTCGCCTTCTGCACCACCTCGTCGAGGCCTTCTTCCCCTGAGTAGGCGGTGTCGACTACGCCGAGTATCCGGTTCTTCAAAGTATACTGCAGGTAGTCGCCTTTGCTGAAGTCCTCCTTCGTGGGCCCGGGTCCACCGAGGATTACTCCCTTGAGGTCGGGGATGGGTAGAAGGATGTCGTTGGCGTGTTGGCCGACACGTTTGTAGTAGTCGTTGACCTCCTGCTCCCTGAGGCGTTCGAACCTCTTGGCGGACTGGCCTCCGGCTCGATGTTTTCCAGGGAGCCCTGAGGTCAATTCTTTGACCATCGTCAGGCTGCGTCCCCTGAGGGTTGCGATGGCCGCCTCATTACCGTCAATAGCGATGATTCCGTAGGCTTCCTTCTCCCTCAGCATCTCGTGGAGGGGTTCCGTGTGGAACCTCTGGTCGCATCGGTAGTAGTAGATCGGCGTCGGTTCGGGAGGTTCGATGACGTAGGTCTCTATCTCCTCGCTCCCCTCACCGTTCTGCGGGATGGCGCCGCAGAAGATTACCAGTCCATTCGAGGGGAGTTCCTTGAAGAGGCGGAGACGTTGCATCACCCGCTCCAAGGCGTCGAGGACGTTCCTCCTAGTTGTTCTGGACTTGATGTTGGAGGCCGTGCTGTACTCCTCGCGGAGGCCGTTCGTCACATCGCTGATCTGTTTTCCCTTTGGGACGTAGAGGCTTATGAGCTCGGTATGCCTACCCACCTTTGAGTCTAGGAGGTCCAAGGACCTCTGCAAGCGTAACCGCTGGAGTGAACTTTTCTCTGGCAAGACTACCGAATACCTGACCCTGACTTGTGAATGGGAAGGCTACCCCTTAGGCAACTAATATCGATTCCGCTTCTTTAAGTCTACTCAACCCTCTTCTTTCCTGCACATCTACATGAGTCTTATGGACTGGCTGTCCCCGGAGAGGACTGGACTCGAGAAAAATATGCGGTTCCTATTGGAGGAGAGTTCATCGAAGCCTTGACAGCATATTTCTTCCAAAAAAGGGTATTTGTCAAGCCAAGAGGGAGAGAGCCCGCGCTCGTACCCTAAGAGTTTTATTGATACTATTCACAATATGAAATCGGAGGTGATTAGTTGCCTCTTGTTGAGATGTATTTCGGAAAGGGTGCCCTGACGGATGAGCAGAAGGCAGAGCTGTCCAGAAAGGTCACGGACCTAATAGTTAAGGAAGCGAAGCAGCCCCAACACTACACTTGGGTGATCATCCACGAGGTCCCAGGGGAGAACTGGATGGTCGATCGACTGACCCTACCCGAGTTGAGGGCCAAACTGCAGGCGGAGAAGAAGTAATCAATGCCCAATGTGGAGGAACTGCAGGAGAAAGCTGCAAGATACTTTCAGGAGCGTCCCAAGAATTTCCCCGAAGGGCGGCCCTACAATTGCTGTGAAAGTGTTCTATTAACCCTTGCAGAGTACCTTGGAGTCGAATCCGACCTGATTCCCAAGATCGCCACTGGAATAGGTGCAGGCTTCTCCCTGAACGGGCTTACCTGCGGCTCCATCTCAGGAGTCGCTTTGGCCATAGGTCTAAAATATGGCAGAAAGAGTAGCGAAGAGAATCCACAGGCCACATGGAAGAGAGTTGACAGCTTCATGAAAACCTTCAAGGACAGGTGGGGCGCGGTGACATGCCGGGAACCGACGGGCCTAGACGTGAAGACGGCTGAGGGCATGAAGGAGTATCTCCGAAGCGTCCACGACTATGCGTGTACGGAACGTGTGAAGTTCGCCGTCGGAAAAGCCGTAGAGATACTCAAAGAGTAATGTCGTTCTTCACGCGACCCTACTAAGTCTCATCAAGCTTCCTCTGCCCCCGACCCGTCAACGACCACCGATACGGCCTATGGGCATTATCCCTCACTACCACCCCAGAACTCTCAAGGAGATGGAGATGCCTCAAGACTCGAAGATAGTTCATCCCAGTCTCCTCAGCTACCTCACTGGCCGTCCTCTCTCCCCTCTCGAGGGCCATCAGTATTCGACTCCTGGTCTTCAGGCCAGAGGTGACGTTCCTTATCCTCGGAAGCCAAGAGTTAGGATGGAGCTGTTCACTCATTCCTCTTCAGAATAGGCTTTACGCCCTTAAGCTATTTCTCAATAGCGAATTGGCAAACAGGGCCAAACTAAGTTATATTACCTCATCATATCATGGATGCGATCTAGCTTGAAGGTCGTCGTCAAGGTTGGAGGCTTCGTCTTCTCGTCTAGCTTGAGAGCCGAGACCCTATCCTCCTACGCTGAAGTCCTCGCGAGACTTCACGACGAAGGTCATCGACTGGTCATTGTGGCCGGAGGGGGAGAAGAGGCGAGGAGATACATCAAAGCCGCAAGAGAGCTACACGCCTCGGAGTACGCTTGCGACATCCTAGGAATCGAGGTCTCCCGATTGAACGCCCGACTCCTCATAGCCGCCTTACGTGACCGCGCCCACCCTACACCGCCTCAAACTATTCCAGAACTGCAGATCGCCTTCCAAGGAGGTAGGATCATAGTCATCGGCGGAATAGAGCCGGGGCAGTCGACCAATGCTGTAGCTGCCCTAGCCGCAGAGGCTATAGACGCTGACCTCCTCGTTAATGCTACTAACGTCGAGGGGGTCTACACATCCGATCCGAAGAAGGATCGCAAGGCCAAGAAGCTGGACGAGATCGACACCGAGCAACTGCTTCGTCTCGTGATAGGTGGTGAGATGGGTGCTGGAGGCTACGAGCTCTTCGATCCAGTGGCCATCAAGATCGTGGAGCGGTCGAGGATACTGACCCGCATCATAGACGGCCGCGTCCCTGAGAACATTGAAAAAGCCGTTCGAGGAGAAGCTATCGGCACGCTCTTGAAGGCTGCGGGGAGGCGAGGACCTTGACAAGTCTACTGAGAATCTTCGGGAGTAAGGCCCAGACTCGCCTCGTCCAATACCTCCTCGATCACAGGGGGAGAATCTTCAACCAAGCCGGCCTTGCCACTTTCCTAGACGTCTCACCCAGCACCATCGCTAGGATCATCCAACCCCTCGTCGACGAGGGCGTCCTAAGCTACGAACAGATTGGAGGACAGATGAAGATCATCACCCTCAACGATGAAAATGAGAAATCTAAGGCCCTCATCGACTTCTACGAGAAGCTGAAGAACCTCTAGCCCCTACTTGGCGCCTAGCTCCCGCTTCTTCCAGCGGAGGTTCTTGCCTCGGCACTTTCGGCACTTGGTTGCTTGAGAGGAATTGCGGGCACCACAGTCCCTGCATATCTTCATGAAGAGCCTGTGCTCTTGGGCGATCCGCTTCTTGACAAGGTCGGTTAGAGGCATAGTCTCTTCCACGCAGTCCCCTAACACTACATGGAAGTTGAATATTTGTCTTTTCCCAAGAGCCCAAGTATTAATACAGCCTGTTCTACTGAATATCCTTCTGATACCACAACGTATTTATCGTCGACTTTATGTACGAATTACGACATAATACTGGAACGGAGAGGTCGTACCCGACTCCGGTTCCCGGACGGTAGAACAATGTGAAGACGGCACTGTGCAATCTTTGCATCAAGAGCGGAATCCTCTGTCCCAAATGCCAAGAGAAGGTCGCGTCGGGGGAAGTGACGGACACAGACATGAGAATAGCCCGTCTCCTCCTCAAGCTTGAGGAGAAGTACCCATCCCTTCAGAAGACGGATTTCCACAAGGCCTACGAAGCCGACAATGTCCTGGCCCTCGTAATCGGACGCGGAAATCTCAAGCAATTTCAAGCAGAGGGAGGCAGAATCATCCGCGAGATAGCGGAGAACACGGGAAAGCGCATCCGAGTCTTCGAGAAACGAGGGGACGCCCGAAGCTTCCTTGAGGAACTCTTCTCACCTGTTGCCATTACCACGATCAACAAGATATGGCTCCCCGACGGGAGTCAGGAGACGCGGGTCGTCTTGGCCGGGCGTTCTAGGAGACTCCCCTTGAAGTCCGATGTAATGAAGGAGTTGGCGCGGGAGATTGGGGGTATAACGCTCCGGATCGCCTTCGAGCGCCAGTTGGAGCGCGAATACGCATAGGCAGAGGATGGGGGCTGACCCAGACTAGAACCGTCGGGTCGGCCGTAGCAGAGATATTAGGCCGAATAATGTTTGGAGGCAACATTACATGAGAAGTTACTCCAAAGATCTGGTTCCAGGCGAGGCAACGGTCTCAGGCTGGGTGAGTATAATCCGAGACCTCGGTAACATGAAATTCGTCATCCTACGCGATTTCTACGGCATAGTTCAAGTGACCCTCAGGAGGGGCGTGGTGGCCGAGAAGCTCCTCAAGGAGGTCGAGGGCATCGGACCCGAGGACGTCATCACGGTGAAGGGCGAGGCGGTGAAGCGCAAGAACGCTCCAGGGGGTATTGAACTAATCCCTCAGGCTCTTGAGGTGGTGAGCAGATCGGAGCGTACGCTTCCCATAGATGTCTCCGGCAAGATCGAGTCCAACCTAGACGTACGCCTAGATTGGAGGGTCCTCGATCTTAGGAGGCTTGAGGTCGCTGCCATCTTCAGGATTGAGAACAAGGTCGTCGAGGCCATGCAGTCTCACTTGGCGGGGGAGGGCTTCATCCAAGTCTTCACCCCCTGTCTCCTAGGAGCGGCCTCGGAGAGCGGCGCAGAGGTCTTCCCCGTCGTCTACTTCGAGCGTGAGGCCTACCTGAGGCAGGACCCCCAGCTCCACAGGCAGCTCCTCATAGCCTCGGGCTTCGACAAGGTCTACGATCTTGGGCCCAACTGGAGGGCAGAGCCCAGTCACACTCCCAGACATCTCTGCGAGCACCGGGCCTGCGCTGCGGAGTTCGCCTTCATGGTCGATGAGTCAGACATGATGCGGTTAGAAGAACGCCTCGTCACCGCCGTCTTCAAGAAGGTGGCGGAGGAATGCGAGGACGACCTCAAGCTCCTTGGGAAGTCATTGGAGGAGCCGAGGACGCCCTTTCCGGAGTTGCGGTTCCCCCAAGTCTACGAGATACTCGCCGGAATGGGGAAGAGGTTTGAGGTCGGCGAGGACTACGATCGGGAGTCGGAGCAGCTCCTCGCCCGCTACGTGAAGAAAGAATATGATAACGACTTCTTCTTCGTGAACCGCTTTCCCTTCGGGGTCAAACCCTTCTACGTCATGCGGGTTGACGACGATCCGATGTGGGCTAGGAGCGTCGACCTCGTCTATAAGGGGTTGGAGCAGTCCTCGGGTGGGCAGCGGGAGCATCGGTATGAGAAGATAGTCTCCCAGATTCGGGAGAAGGGGATGAGCCCTGAGAATATGGAGTGGTTCACGAAGTTCTTCCGATACGGCGTTCCGCCTCATGGTGGGTTCTGTATAGGGGTTGAGAGGCTTGTCATGCAGATGCTCGACCTGAAGAACATTCGTGAGGCAGCGCTCTTCCCAAGGGCGCCTGAACGTCTACTTCCATAGCCCTTTTGATGTTGGGGAACATGGATTGACGGAGGAATCGAAAGCACACGAAACACACGCATATTTTCTCCATTCTGTTTCTAGGCGACTTGTTCGTTTTTCTTCTTGCCTCATTACGAAATCCATATTAGGGTGGCCATAATCTTCGCCGTCTACCCGAAAGCATGTACTATGAGGAGTTCCTAGATGCCGAGAATCCTCATCCTCTACTACAGTCGGACTGGGAATACTGAAAGGATGGCTGAAGCAGTAGGAGAGGGAGCTAGAACGATTCAAGGAATCGAGGTCGAACTGAAGTATGATGCAGCACCTGAGGAGCTAACGAATTTCGACACCCTCGCGGTTGGAATCCCAACGTATCACCACGATATGACTGCTGGCATAAAGAGCCTCTTCGAGGAAGCCGCAGTGAAGAACATCAGTCTACGGAATAAAGTCGGGGCAGCGTTTGGGTCCTATGGGTGGAGCGGTGAAGCGCCGCGGCTCGTTCTTGAAATCATGAAAAATAAGTTTGAGATGCGCGTCATGGAGCATCCATTATTGATCAAGTATGGGCCTGACCAAACTGGACTGGAAAGATGTAGTGAATTTGGGAGAAGAATCGCAGAAGCGTGTATGCTTCCTACCTAACATAGCACGCGCTAGTGGAGATGGACTGGCTTTTCAAGGGGTTTCTAAGGTTTGCCTACGACTCTTTCCAGCCCGTATTCCTTGATGAGGGCGGCAATCCTCCCCCAAGTCTCGTCCTCGATGGGGACACCTTCTTTCCTCCGCTTCTGTTCGGTGAGCAATTCTATCTCGCCGGGATAGAGGACCTCCTTGAAGCCTTTGGCCGGTGGGGAGGACTTAACGTACTTGGCGAACTCCGTCACCTCGCGCTTGAAATCGGCCAAGGGATAGAAGGCGTCGACGTTGAAGACTGCGATGAAGCAACCGTCGTTATGGCGGAACTCTGCACCGTGGCGGGTCTCCCATTGCTTGCGGTCTAGGCCGAAGCCCATGCCGGTGAGTATGCCTGAAAGCACTTCTACCACGAAGGATAAGATGTAGCCTTTATGGCCCTGATCTCCACCTAGGGGAAGGATGGAGCCTCCAGCGTAGTAGTCGTTGGGGTCCGTGGTGGGGTTGCCGTCCTTGTCAACTATCCAGCCCAAGGGGACCGATTCTTTGCGAGCCCTTGCCACACCGATCTTCCCCGCGGCCACGGCGCAGGTGGCCATGTCCAGAAGAACTGGACCCTGTAAGTTGCTGGGGATGGCGATGCTCAGAGGGTTCGTGCCGAGGCGACGGTCCCTACCACCGAATGGAGTTACCGCCTTGGCTCCTGCCCCTGAGTCGGCGGTGATCAAGCCTATCATGCCTTCTTCAGCTGCCATAGTGGAATAGGCACCGAGTCGACCGATGTGGCTCTGGTGGAAGACGGTCACGGCTGCTACATTATGGACTCTAGTCTTCTCGATCGCCATCCGCATGGCCTTCTCCGTAACCACGAAGCCGAAGCCCCAGTGGCCATTGACGCGGGCAGTAGTGGGAGTCTCGCGGACGACTTCGAAGGGTGCGCCAGGGACTATGTGGCCTTTCTTGATCCTTTCTAGGTATTCAGGCAGGAGTATGATTCCGTGGGAGTCGTGGCCGACCAAGTTGGCCTTGATCTGATGGTTGGCTACGATTCTTGCCTCTTCCTCGGGCACGCCTGCCGCTTTGAGGATCTGGAAAGCCGCTCTGTGAAGATAGTCATGAGGAATCGTTGGCATTTCATTCATCTCTTCCGCGGGCTTATGGGCCTCCCCCACTATAATAATAACTGCCCTAATCTATGAAGACTCGATTTGAGGGATGCTCTTGGTTAGGAGAGACTGCGAGATAGGAATCATCGGAGGCTCAGGAATCTACGACCCAACCATGCTAGAGGACGTAGAGGAGACGAAGGTCTACACGCCCTACGGAAGGACCTCAGACCTAGTCTCAACAGGCAACTTCCGAGGCAGAAAGGTCGCCTTCATCAGCCGCCATGGACGAAGACACCAGATACCCCCACACCTCGTCCCTTACCGTGCCAATGTCTGGGCCTTGAAGGAGCTGGGCGCGGAGAGGATCGTGGCTGCCTCTGCCGTCGGAAGCCTGAGAGAAGACTACAGGCCAAGCGAGTTCGTCATTATCGACCAGTTCATTGATAGGACCAAGTGGAGGGGAGATACCTACTACGAGGGGAGTCAGGTCTGTCATATCAGTGCCGCGGACCCCTTCTGCCCTGAGCTCAGGGAGGCTTTCATCAACTCGGCCAAACAATTGGGGATCCCGACCCACGAAAGAGGAACATACATCTGTATACATGGGCCAAGGTTCTCGACTCGCGCCGAGTCGAGGCTCTTCAGATCTTGGGGTGTCGATGTCATCGGGATGACGCTCTTCCCTGAGGTGGCTCTGGCTCGGGAGTTGGAGCTCTGCTACGTCTCCATATCCATGATCACGGACTATGATGTCTGGGCGGAGAAGCCCGTCTCGACCGAGGAGATACTTAGGACGATGGCTGGGAACATCGAGAACTTCAAGCGCCTAGTCACAGATACGATTCCTAAAATCCCTAGGACTAGGCACTGCGAATGCGGCTCAGCCCTCCGCAACGCCCTCGTATAGAAACCTTAGAGCAGCTTCAATCCGCCCGTGACCCTGTCGATCTCGGACTCAGGAGCAGGTCCGATGCCCAAGGCCGTCGACGTGTTGGGCGGTAGCTGCGTTAATCCTCGGTCGACCACCAAGGCTACTGGTAGGCGGTAGCTTCGGCACTTCTTCTCCAGCTCCTCAAGCTCTTCGAGGGAGGAGACCCTTACCGCAACCTTCTTGCCTCCCTCCTCTAGCCAACGAGCCCATAATTCTGGGCTTTTCTTCCTCGCCTCTTCGGAAGCTTCGAGGCACGCGTGGCAGGCTTGGACGACGAGTTTGCCCACGCCTATCTTCAGGTCCTTCCTAAGGACTAGAACCTGCTTGGTTGTAAACTGCCCTGACAACTCAACCATCCTTCAGATATCGAACATTCTCCCTAGTTATATTACTCACCGAGGTGAAGACTTTCTAAGGAGTCTATGGATATGTGTTGATTCTTAGAAAGGTTAGAAAGGATAGGAGAGGCTTAGGCGTACTGAAGAGTTCACGGAGTAACAGTTGGAGAGGGCTAGGTCAATATTGCCCGATGTCTGTGTTCCAGATAAGCGAGTGGGTCAGGTGGGCTAGCTGAACATGAGCATGTTGAAGCTTCTTTTATGAATGACTCAGACTCGTACATACGGCATCAGAAATCTATTGGAAGAGGAGCTCAGAGAGGATATTCCTGATTCAAAGAGATTGTGATTACCTGAACTCCAAATCAATATATACGGAGAAGACTGATACCGCACCCAAGGGCAGGTGTTACCAACACTTGCGCAGGTGGAAAACGGCTCTGGTCCTCGGTATAGGCATGGCCTTGGCCGTTGTTCTCTACTACTTTCAGTCATCTCCTCTTGGTGCAGGTATCGTCGGATTTCTCACAATACTTGCCAGCATTTTCGGGTTCTGGGGCATCAGTCTGCGGGATGTCTTTCGCAAAAGAGAGCGCTCGTTGCCCGAAGTTAAAACTGTGGAAACGTCCGCACGGAAAGGAGAGAAACCAAAGAGTCGAGAGGAACACAGAGGAGCTGAGACTGTGCCTTTGGGAATGAAGGAGACAGAAGGGATTGTGCTGCTGCCTGACGCTTCCGACATTGCACGACTCAGCATGAGCAACGACTTTCTTGATACGAAGTACGAAGAGGCTCGTCGTCAGGCAATCGCCAAATATGATGACGCTCAACTCTGCCGCTTTACTGTCCAAGTCTTCCCTTTCGTACAGAATCGCAAGGTCAATGTCTATCTGGATTTCTATTCCAAATGGGCGGACAGATTATGCCAATTTCGCTTCTCCGACACAAACCCACTAACAAGACATGCTCCTCCCGACAACCGTCCAATAATTGACGATGATAGAGTCGTATTCATTACTCTGCCTTGGAACAAGAGCCCCCGTTGGACCCAGTTCATAAGTCGAGTCTACCAGAGAATTGGGGCCCTGCACCCATCAGACGAAACTCATTACCAAGTTTCTGCACGGCCGTCTAAGGATGTGCGTCGGAGCTGGAGCATTATATTCGTGGATAACTTCGGCGGAATTGTTAACAATTACCAGTTCAGTTGGACTGGGGCAGAAATCGATGACCAGAACATAGACCGGCGTGACTACTGAGATTAGAGACAGTGCCAGTTCTTGGGCTCTTCCCCTAATCAGGTGTCTCGTGGAGAAGGATAGACTCTATACAGCGGGTTGATCTTTGTGTAGGAAGCAAATCTTCCATCTTGAAGACGAAAGAGAAATGCATCGAGTCTGTCGATCGGCATGGCCTGCACGGAGTTTTATATTTATGCCAAATACGTATGTGTATAGCGAAGCCTGCTACGTGGACAGCCTATTCCTACTCTTTATATAATAGGCTACGAAATAATCCGCTTACTATAAATAGTCGAAGGGGTTAGTTGAGCGAAAACCGGAAGGAGACGCCCATCCGATGCCGACATGCATATGGTGCGGTCACGCCATAATACCAAGAGAGAAGGCGGTCAAGTTCCCCTGCCCCTCCTGCGGTGAATTCGTCCTATGGCGCTGCGAGAGATGCCGAGACTTCGGCCGACCCTACAAGTGCCCCAAATGCGGCTTCAGCGGTCCCTAGGTGATGGCCATGGCTCAGGTCTTAGCCTCAATTAAATGCTTTCCCGAAGACATCATAATCCCCCCGTCCACGCTCAAAGAAGAGATAAAGAAGTCCCTGCCAAGTTTCGCAGAGGTCTACCGCATAGACGAGGAACCCATCGCCTTCGGCCTAGTAACACTGATCGCCCACGTCCTCATACCAGACTCCGGTGGAGATGAGCTGGAGAAGGTCGAAGCCGCTATCAAAGGGGTCAAGGGGATCAGTGAGGTGGAGACCCTCCTCGTACGCAGAGTTTGAAGATTTAAATACAGCGCGTCTCCTTTGAAGTCCTAGCTCATCTGGCCCCCTCTCTCTAGAGACGAGCTGCCTGACATCAAGAGGCAGAGTTGATTTCCATGTCAAAAGATATACGACTTAGAGCCGCAGAGGCTAGACAACGTGACGCCGGCAGGGGCAAGGCCCGAATCGACGACGAGAGCATGCAGGCCCTAGGAATAGTAGCTGGAGACATGATCGAACTCCGAGGGAAGCGCACTACGGCGGCTGTAGCATGGCCTGCATACCAAGAGGATCAGAGCAAGGGTATAATACGAATCGACGGTCTAATCCGAAAGAATGCTGGCGCAGCTCTCAATGAATATGTCATCGTCAAGAAGGCTGAGGTCAAAGAGGCCCAAAGCATCATGCTTGCTCCAGTCGATATGCGTTTGAACGTGGACACCGACTTCGTGAACTTTGTAAAGAGTCGGCTCGTGGAGACCCCTCTTGTCGAGGGTGACTCCGTCTTCGTGGTGATCCTAGGGAGCGCCATCCCCTTCGTAGTGACTCGAGCAAGACCGCACGGCATCGTCAAAGTCACTCAGGCCACCAGCCTGCAGGTTCTCAGTGAACCGACTGCCGAGAAGAAGGGGATTCCGAGGGTCACTTACGAGGATGTCGGAGGGCTCCATGAGGAGATTCGCCGCACGCGTGAGATGATCGAACTCCCCCTGAGGCACCCTGAACTCTTCCAACGCCTCGGCATAGAACCGCCCAAGGGCGTCCTACTGCACGGCCCACCCGGATGCGGCAAGACTCTTCTCGTAAAGGCCGTGGCTAATGAGTCAGATGCCAACTTCTACGCCATCAATGGGCCGGAGATCATGAGTAAGTTCTATGGTGAGTCGGAGAAGAGGCTTAGAGAGATCTTTGAGAAGGCTCAGCAAAACGCGCCCGGCATTATCTTCATCGACGAATTGGATGCCATTGCTCCCAAGCGTGAAGAGGTTACGGGGGAGGTGGAGAGGCGCGTCGTAGCCCAGCTCCTCGCCCTCATGGATGGTCTTGAAGCGCGTGGGAACGTCATAGTCATCGGCGCTACGAACCGAGTTAATGCCATCGACCCGGCTCTTAGGAGGCCGGGGAGGTTCGACCGGGAGATAGAGATCGGGGTTCCCGACAAGGAGGGTAGGCTGGAGATTCTTCAGATCCACACTCGGGGTATGCCGTTGGCCGAGAACGTTGACCTGAAGAGGCTGAGTGAGATAACCCACGGATACACGGGTGCGGATGTCTCTGCTCTCTGCCGTGAGGCGGCTATGAAGGCGCTGCGCCGCTACCTTCCCGACATAAATATCGCGGAGGAACGCGTCCCACCAGAGATCCTAGAGAAGATGGAGGTCAATGTGGACGACTTCACGTCCGGCTACAGGGAGGTCACGCCGACCGCCATGCGGGAGGTCTACATCGAAATCCCTTCGGTTCACTGGGATGAGGTAGGAGGCTTAGACGAGGTCAAGCAAGCCCTCAGGGAGGCGGTTGAATGGCCCATAAAGAGGCCAGAGATCTTCACCGATATGGGCATCACTCCCGCGAAGGGAATTCTCCTCTATGGACCCCCAGGTTGCGGAAAAACGCTCCTTGCACGAGCAGTGGCCACGGAAAGTGAGGCTAACTTCATCAGCATTAAAGGCCCCGAGATCTTCAGCAAGTGGGTAGGAGAGTCTGAGAAGGCCATCAGGGAGATCTTTCGAAAGGGTAGAACGGCTGCGCCCGCTATCATCTTCATAGATGAGGTGGACTCGATAATTCCGAGACGGGGAGGAGGATACTCCGACTCAGGAGTCACTGAGAGGGTCATAAGCCAACTCCTAACCGAACTGGACGGACTGGAAACCCTACAGAACGTCGTAGTCATAGCAGCCACAAATAGGCCAGACATAATTGATCCCGCTCTCTTGAGGCCGGGAAGATTCGACCGACTGATTTACATTCCACCCCCTGATGATACGAGTAGACTGCAGATATTCAAAATCTATACGAAGAAGATACCGCTCGGCGCAGATATCAACATAGAGGCCTTGGGGAAATCTACTAACGGCTACTCTGGAGCCGATATTCAAGCCGTATGTAATGAAGCGGCGATGAATGCTGTGAGACGGGGTTTGAAAATGGTCGATCAGGTAGACTTCAACAAAGCTTTGGAGAACGTCGGCCCAACCGTTACGTCCGACATGGAGAAGTGGTACCATTCCGTTGCTCAGCAGTTCCGGAAGCCCGTCAGGCCAGCGACACTAATAGCGTGACCACGAGTAGGCGCCTTGGATGTCCAAGTACTGGAGTTCGCAACCCCTTCATACCCTTATCATCGAGATTCTGCAGAAGAAGCAGGGCTCGACCACCGACATAGAACTCTACAAGGAGCTACTTGAGGTCAACGAGGAAATTAGCCAAGGCGAAATGAATGAGACGTTGATGAAGCTGGAGGTCGACGGTCTCATCTACGTCTTCAGTCTCACAAAGAATAAGAACAGAATAGAGCTAGTCAAGGGATAAGAAGTCTTCTCCGAGGTTGGGACCGTGGGCGTCCAGCTGGGAGACCTTATCTCAAGGAGGAAGATAAGCCTCCAAGACCTCTCAGGTAAGACCATAGCGATAGACGCCTATAACACCCTCTACCAATTCCTCTCTATCATCCGAGGCACAGACGGCCGGCCTCTCATGGATGAGGACGGAAGGGTCACGAGCCACCTGAGCGGACTCCTCTATAGAACTGCCAACCTAGTCGAGGTCGGCATCCTGCCTTCCTACGTCTTCGATGGGGAGCCCCCGAAGCTCAAGAGACTTGAGATTATGCGGAGGGAGGAGGTGAAGCGGGTGGCCACTGTGAAGTATGAGAAGGCGTTGAAGGAGGGTCGTATGGAGGAGGTTAGGGTCTACGCCCAGGCGACGGCCAAGCTAAGGGATTATATGGTCTCCGATGCCCAGCACCTCCTATCCCTCATGGGCATACCTTGGGTTCAAGCTCCCTCCGAGGGGGAGGCTCAAGCGGCCCACATGGCTGCGAAGGGAGATGTCTACGCCGCTGCCAGTCAGGATTATGATTCCTTACTCTTCGGCGCACCAGTCCTCGTGCGAAACATGGCAATAACCGGTAGGCGGAAACTGCCGAGGAAGAATGCTTACATCGAGGTTGAACCCGAGATAGTTGAGCTTCAGAAGGTGCTTGGTCAACTCAACATAGATCGTACCCGCCTCATACACTTGGGAATACTCGTAGGAACCGACTATAACCCAGACGGTATTCAAGGAATAGGCCCTAAGACTGCGCTGAAACTGGTGACTCAGTACGGTTCGTTCCAAGATATTCGTGAACACCTCAAGGAGAAGGGAAGCTTTCCAGTAGACCCTGAGGATCTAGTTAAGCTCTTCTTGGAGCCTGAGGTGATGGACAGGTACAAGTTACAGTGGACTCCCCCTGACATCGAGGGGGTGGTCGCTTTCCTTTGTGGGGAAAGAAGCTTCTCCGAGGAGCGGGTGAGGAAGGCCTTGAGTACAATGGGTTCGGGGCTTAAGAAAGCTCAAGAAAGACCTACCTTGGAGAGGTGGTTTGGGTAAGCGCGCGGTCTCCGCCTTCTCCTACTTGAACTACCACCCTCACCTTATCCCCATCCTTGAGGTCGAGTCTGCTCCGCAGGTGAAACGGAGCTATGAGTTCAATCACAGAATCGTCGTAGTGGGTTCTCCCGATCAAAATGACCGCGCCTTCGACGCCATTGATGGTTGCGCGGTAGCACCTCACCCCGCCGAAGGATCTGCCGCTCACCTCAAAGCCTCCAATCACTATTCCCGAATAGGCCTCAAGCTCCTTCTTCTTAGTTATCTGGGAGTGTGGGAGTCTCAGGTTCAGGGTGCCCGGGTACGGCCTAAAGCCTAGGAGGCGTTGGAAATGTCTCCTGTAATCGGATTGATCAACGTAGTAGGCGCCTTCGCCGAGGCCGGTGAAGACTCTGCCTGTAAAGGTAAGTTCCTTTGGTTTTGGCTCCTCGAAGGCCCTCTTCAGCGTAAGATAGGTGCGTTGGAGTTCCTTAGCGCCTTCCTCTGTAATCTTGATCTCCATCCCGTTCAGCGACGGCTGGCGTGTGATGAGGCCCTGCCTTTCAAGTTCGATGAGGTGTCTGGATGTTGTTTGTTGTGAGTTGTTGAGGGTCTCGGCTAGGGTAGTGGTGGAGGTCGTAACGGTTCCCTGTACGGCTCCGAGTTCAGCCAGCCTGTAGAGGGTCGACCAGAGATTGGGCTTCATCCTCACGCCTCCTACTAGTATCCTCCCCAGCCTTCCTTACCGACTAGTGGGACGAAGGCGACGCCTCCTAGTGACATCCATGATATTCGTCCCTCCTCGTCTTTCCGAACTTTTATGAGTTCTTGACCGAAGAGGGGGGCTCCGACGGGGCTTACCATTATGCCTGGCTTGGCAAGTTGGTTTAGGAGGCCTTCGAGGATTCTGGGCGCGGAGGCCGTGACCGCGATCCTGTCGTAGGGCGCCTCTTCAAAGTACCCCAACGAGCCATCACCAAGGACTACGGTAACATGGTTGATATACCCTAGGTCTTCGAGGTTCCTCTTGGCGAGTTCGAAGAGCCGTGGAACTATCTCCATCGTGTACAGGTGTCCAGGCCGCGTCGATCCCTTGGGGGCGATGATCTCGCATAATACAGCGGCGCTGTACCCACATCCTGCCCCAATCTCTAGTACTTTAAGGCCTTCCATGAGCTCCAGCGCCTCAGCCATGATGGCCACCATGTGGGGAGCTGAGACGGTCTGCCCTTCGCCGATGGGGAGAGGAGTATCTACATAGGCCGATCCACTATGCTCTTCAGGTATAAACCTCTCCCGGGGGACGGTCTCCATAGCCCTGACCACTGCTGGGGACCTTAGTATTCTCTGAGCGATGAGGGATCTGACTAAGGCTTGCCTTTGCTTGGCGAAGGTTTCTTCCGACATAGGCTCCAAACCGTTAAGAAGGAGATCTCCGCGTAACGCATGGCAGGTTCCATATATGAGGGTTGTTGAACACCTCGAAGCATGGGGCCACCCGAACATCACTGCCAAGAACAGGACGACCTTCGAGTTCACGAAGGAAGGCCACCTCACTCCACGGGGAGACTGCATCGTCGGCGTCAAGGCCGACAAAGGGGCGAGGGACCTTGTCCCAGAGTTCAAAGCACTAGCAAAGAATCCCTCGGCTGTGATCACGGTCGAGATGACTGTGAACGCCATGAGAATCGTGGTCCTTGGGCGGGGGAGTCCCGCTCTTTCCTTTTCTCACCCGACGGATTTGGTGGGGAGAAGGAGTAGCTATACTTGTGGCAGAACCCTCATGATAAGGGCGGACAGGGGGGCTAAGGATTTTCCTCGGGAACTCGTGGAGGCCATGAGGAACCCGCTGGAGCGGGCCCATGTCGCCCTGACTGTTGAGGTCTAACGGACCAGTGCGTCGACCGCGACCTGCCACGTTCTGGGCGCGGTCTCCCTGACGAGTCTTGAGGTCTTCACTGCCGCTACCTCTCTTCCAGCCTCTTTCACCTTCCTCCTAAGTTCCTCCTCGGCTTGGTCAACAGCTTTCATGCCGCTCTGGAAGGTGTAGTAGTGGATGATGCCCCCCTCGGGATTGAGTGCTTGGCAGGCTGTGGGGACGAACTCGGCCGCACGTTCGGGGAGATTCATTATTGCCCTGTCGAAGCGACCCACTAGGCTTGTAGCCAGCATCTCTCTTACGTCTCCGAGGAAGGGAGTCACTCGTTCCTCGACCCTGTTAAGGATGATATTCCTCCTAAGATACTTGATCGCCTCAGGGTTGATGTCCGCAGCATGGATCGAGACGTTTCGTTTGGTCTTGGCGATGAGGATGCTGAAGGGGCCGACGCCGGCGAACATGTCCAGAACCGTCTCACCATCGCTTACGCTCTGGGCTACCCGCATCCGTTCTTGGCTGAGGCGGGGGCTGAAGTATACCTTGGTTGGGTCGAGGAGATAGATGCAGCCGTACTCCCTGTAGATGGTCTCGGTACTCCCTGAACCAGCGATGGCCTCGTAATCTCGGACCCGGTTCTCCCCCGTGACTGGCCCAACCTTAGCGAGGACGATGTGGACATTCTTGTGGATCTGGAGTACAGCCTCGCCGATGAGCTTCTTCGATGCCTCGAGTTCCGGGGGAATCTCGATTATGGCGACGGAGCCGATGAGGTCCATCGACCTCGGTAGACTTGCTAGGAGGTGGGGTGGAAGTTTGTCGCCGAGTGCTTCGAGAAGTGAATTAGGCCTCCGTTCTCTGGGGGCGAAGTCTCCTTCACCTAGTATTGCTTCGGGAAGTTCGTTAATTAGGGCCTTGTGTTCGTCGTCGCTGGGTAGTCTATTTAGGGGGATATGGAGTCTGTCATCGCTCGCAACCTTTAGGCCATGGTTCAGGAGCTTCATCTTCGAGAGAGTCCTTATGGCCTCTTCGCCGCGTTTCCTAGGTACGGTGAGGGAGGGAGCCTTCAACTTCCTTCTTTCATACCTTGGTACGAATAAGCTTAAGAATGGGTGGGGGTTTCCAAGACCGTCGTTGGGCCCGTAGCTCAGTTAGGTAGAGCAGCGGACTCTTAATCCGAGGGTCGAGGGTTCAATTCCCTCCGGGCCCGCCTGAACCCTTTTGAGTAAAGCGTTCACGGAAGAAGCTGGGTTGTCTGGGTTCTGAGAGGGTTCCAGTCGCTTTATCATGTCGATTAAAGCGTTTTCTGAGATCTTTGAGATGTTCAGACCATGTTTGCTCGCCAAGCGAACAGAAGAGTCAAGATTTGACAAAAGATAAATAGAAAGCTCTCAACCCTTTAACCATGGCGAAACATGTTCGAGAGAGAAAGAAAGGTGAGAAGGATTTTCGGTCAACCCGAGAGTTGTTGCCTCCAGAAGCTTTTGCTCTTGCGGAAGGACCTGACCTTGTTACTGATTTGGTTGATAAAGACATTTGGAATTCCATCATGAATCTTCCTGATGACGTCAGCTTGAGAACGTCAGATAATCATGGTACTGAATTGAACTATATGCATAAACTTTGGTCGTCCATCATAAATCTTACTGAGAATGAAAAAGATATTATCTGGTATCATCTACTGGACATTTCAGATGAACTAATGGCTTCTATAGTCAACTCGCTCATAGGATTCTATAGAACAGCTGCTTCAAGCCTCAGAAACTCCCTTGAATTAGCCGCAAATGGTGCCTATTACCAAAGATGTAAGAATTTGGCTGAATATGAAAAATGGAGAAAGAGTCAGAATGACATTAGATTTGGCAATGCTTGTAGCCAATTGAATGCTCTCGATGATGTCAAAGAAATTAACGATTACCTGTTCTCAAAGATGAGAGATACTCTTCTTGAGGAAAGAAATAGTAGATATCATGGTTATCCAGGTGGATGGACAAGAAAACTTTATTCGAACTTAAGCGGATTTGTACATTCAAGACCAGATTATTCGTCAGGTGATATGTGGCAAAGTAATGGTCCAATTTATTCTGGGCAAGCATACGGAAGAATCTCCGCATTATACTGCGACACTTTGGCCTTGATATATGTATTAATTAAACTGTCACGTCCAAAATTGGAATTGCCTGCTGAGACCAAATTGATCTTCAAATTTCCAAATGTAATGCCATCAAAAATATCCATTTACACATATCGATATCTTTGGAAAGATGCCTTCAAATTATGAATTAAAGTCATCTATAGCAATGCTGTTGCGTTTTTCAACCTTCCAGAAATTTCCGCCTATTATTGGCTGGCAACCGCCAACCTTTCGCTATATAACTCATGTCCAACTTCTCTAGCGGCAGTAGTTGACGCTCAATCTCCACGATCCTCTTCATGTTCTACCCAACCGCGTCAACTAGGACCTCCACAAAGGCGACCCAGAACCAATCCCACTAATCGCAACCATCCACAGCCCAGACACGGCAACCCACTGCCGATATCGCCCAAGTACCAAAAACGGCACATCATGTCAGAGGCCCAGCGCAAGCATTAAATCACCTCCGAGAGACAGTCAAACCGATGAGAAATGCCGAACATCCAAGCCGATAAACTGAGGAAACTCTCCCTGGCCATCTTCATGGCCGCAGGCACACCCCAAGAAGAGTCCGAGATGGTCGTAGACAACCTAATAAGGACAAGCCTCCGAGGCGTCGACTCCCACGGAGTCAGAGCCATACCGAGATACATCCAAGAAATAAAGACAGGTCTAATCACACCTGGCGTACCCATCAAAGTCCTCAAGGACACCCCAACCACAGCCATGTGGGACAACAACAACGGCTTCGGCTTCGTCGCAGGCAGAAGAGCAATGGAGACCGCCATCCGTAAGGCCGATGGCTACCGAACCGGCGCCGTAGGGACCCAAAACGCCACGGGTGGCGACGACCACATCGGGGCCCTATACTATTATGCGGAGATGGCCGCCCTAAAGGACATGATCGGGATAGTCACCTGCACCACCTCCCCCACAATGGTGGCTTGGGGAGGAACATCAAGGGTCCTCGGCGTAAATCCGATCTCCATAGCTGTCCCCGCGGGGAAACATCCTCCTATAGTGTGGGACATTGCCACCAGCCAAGTGGCTGTGGGGCACCTACAGGTGATGGCTATGAGAGGAGAGCCCATTCCAGAAGGATGGATTCTAGATAAGGAGGGGCGACCGACCACTAACCCAAAGGCTTTCTTCGAAGGCGGAGCCTTCCTTCCCTTCGGGACCTACAAGGGCTACGGCCTATCCCTCATCATCGACGCCATAACCGGCGGACTCGGCTCAGGCTGCAGCTTCGACAACCCACGATACGGCCACCTATTCATGGCAATAGACCCCGCTGGCTTCACCCCACTCCAAGACTTCAAGGCAAAGGTAGACCGCCTCATAGACAATGTGAAAGCTTCACGCAAAAGGCCAGGGGTAGAAGAGGTCTTCATCCCAGGGGAGATAGAGCGGAGAACTATGGAGAAGCGCCTGAGAGAAGGCATCCCCGTCGATGACCCTGACTGGCAAGCCTTATCAAAGACGGCGAGGGAAGTCGGGGTAGACCCAGAGAAGGCTATGGGGTAACATCACAACCTCCTTTTTGCTTTTCTTAAGGTCAAAAAGTGAGGGCTGGACGGCATCAGAGGTTCTTCAGTCTACCATAGGTCCTTGATGACGTACTCGAGACCTAGGGACCTGAGCGTCTCCTTAAATGGCTTCCCCGTCTTCGGATCCCAGCCCATAAGCTTGTAGTAGTTCCTCAGCATCGACATCCACTGGGGCTTGGCACTTATCCCCTTGGACGGCCCATCCATGGGCGTTGAACCGTAGCGCTCGGAAGGGGCGTCCTTCTCAGGCCCTATCCCGCATCGTACGTTGAAGGCCTTCAGCAGATTCACCACCCTTATGCCTGCCGTTTTAGCCTCTTCTTCAGAGAAGTCCCACCCTGTGGCCGCCCTCACGGCCTCGACCATGAGGGGTAGGTTCGTCATCGCTCTAAGGTTAAAGCGGCACGTCCCTAAGGAGTCCTCGAACTGCATCAGGCCGTGAATCGTCGCCTCTATAGTGGAGATCTCCTTCCCGTAGTCGGGGTCGCCGGGCTTCGAGCTTACGGTCGGCCACATCCCAGTGCCTTCGATGGTTCCGGTGCTGGATGTGCTGGTGTCAAACATCTCCGTCCATGTTGTCCGGTGGTCGTGCCCTCTTGGGGTGTTGCCCTTCATGGTGTAGATAGCGGCCTTCGCCGCTTCCCCACTCATCTTCTGGGAGGCTCTCATGACGCCTTCGGCGAGTAGGTCCCCAATCCCCTGTCGGTTCGCAATGGCATACAGAAGCTGTCTCACGGCTTCGACGTTGCCCCATCGCATCTCCAATCCATCCCAAGCATCCTTCCCGACCAGTCCCTTCTCGTAGCACTCCATGGTCCACGCGACCAGCCACCCAGCTTCATTGTTCTCGAAGCCCAACCTATCTGTCAGCCCAGAGAGCATCAACGCCGAGGCCACATCTTTGTTGTCGATGACCGGCCCCCACGCGGCCATCTGCTCGTACTCTGGCTCCTCCACGACTGTGCCCTTGTAGGGGCCTTCCGCAATAGTCATCATGGTGGAGTGGGTCAACCTACAGGCCCAGCATGGGTGGGGCTTGGGCTCGAAGTGCTCGCGGATGTATTTCTCGCTGAAGGTCTCTATCTGATCCTCAGATATGTCCCAGAGGTTCGTCGTGTAGTTCTTTATCGGGAGTGTACCTCGTCCAGACCTGTAACTGCCATGGACCCCGCCAATAGTTCCTGTGTACCCCTTTACGGTTTCATAGACCTTGTTCGCGACCTCGATGAGGGCCTTCCTATCCGCGACCCCGACCTGGCCTCGACTCCTCTCAGCGGCTATGGCCTTCAGCCTCTTCGACCCCATCACCGCCCCCGTCCCGTTATGCCCAGCCGCGTGGCCCTTGTCCACGAAGATGCTGGCGAACCTGACTAGGTGCTCTCCAGCAGGGCCGATGGATACGACGCTCATCTGCGTATCCGTCTTCCCATACTCTCCCACGATCAAGTCGGCCGTCTCGTAGGTGTCTTTTCCAAGGATGTGGCTAGCCTCGCGCAGGGTAGCCTTTCCATCTGCTATGTGGAGGTACATCCACCTCTTCGAGGTGCCTGATACGATGATGCCATCGTACCCAGCGAACTTCAAGAAGGCTCCGAATCGACCATTGGCTTGGACAGATGTGCCCCCACTGGTCATGGCGCCCTTGGTCACCACCGAGATCGTCCCAGACCCATTGATTGCGGTTCCTCTCAGCGGTCCGGAGGCTATGATCAGACGATTCTCGGGGTCCGACCACTCTACCTGAGGAGAGACTTCCTCATAGAGGATCTTGGCACCCATCCCGGTGCCGCCAAGGTACTTCCTAAGTGTCTTCTCGTCAAAGACTGCATCCGAGGTCTTGCCGGCCGTCATGTCGACTCTTAGGTATTTTCCAGCGTATCCCCCAACCTTTACCTCTACCATAAACACCACAGGACATGGATGGTACTGACGAAGATTTAAAATAACGGGTTCCCAGTTACATGCAGGAGACCTTGGAGCAGAAGCCAATTCCAAACGAGCCCCGGAGCGGGAGGAGACCCTTCACCTTGACTTGGAGGATGGAAGACCCAAAGGAGGTAAGTTTCGCCAAGGAGAGGTTCATGGAGTACGTGAAGGCAGGGTGGCTGGCCTTCGCTGTGACCTCTGAGAACCGGCGGGTCCAGGTCTTCGAGTTCGACCCGAGGCTTGAGAAGATGGTCTTGATTCCCTTCGCCGAGGGAGGCTAGGCGATTCTCAACTTTGGTGTAAGCTCTATCTTCATCTTGTCCACAGCATCCATCTGGTATGCGATATAAAGGATACTTCGCATGACTGTGCCGTTCTCGATGTTTCTATCTATCAATCCCCTTCCTCGGCTGGATGATCGAAGTAGCTAGGTTAAGACTCGTAGAGAGGTTGGAGAGCGGCGCGGTGATGGCGACTATGTCGCCGGTGATAGTCTAGCGGGTTTTGTTGCGTAAGCCTAAAAGGTGTCGACCTTCAAGGCATTACGGCATTCGAGTGGAGCCCTTACCGATTGACCAGATTTTCGGAGATGCAAGAACTTCCCCATGGTCTCGTCCACCTCTTCGTAGTCAACGTGATCTTCGCCCAAAACCAATCTATCATGACCACGCTGCTGGGCCTCCTCGCCCAGAGCAAGGGCGCTACACCACTGGATATTGGCCTCCTTTTCCTTCTAAGTGGCTCTGCGTCCACATTTCTAATGATTCCAAGCGGAATTCTATCACAGACCTTGGGGAAGAGGAAGCTCATAATCTTCAGTACCATGATCTCAGCCGTTTCCCTCTTCAGTCTCACCTTGGCGCCAACTTGGCAGTGGCTAGTGCTTGGAGCAAGCGGCTTCAACATCGGATTCGCCCTATTCATTCCAGCCAGGATGAACTTGGTAGCCGATTACAGTACGCGACGGAATAGGACGACGGTCTTCGGAATCATCAACATGTCTTGGCCTCTGGGGACAATCTATGGACCAACGATGGCGGGGGCCCTCGTTGACAACTTGGGTTGGAGTTCTGCCTTCTATTTTGCAGCCGTGACTGAACTTGTCAGCCTTTCCTTTGCCTTGAGATTGAATGAGGAACATGAGGCTGGCGCGGGAGTGGTAGAGGAGGCATCAGCGGGGTCTGTCGGCTGGGAGTTCATGCGTAGCCGCGTGACGTTTCTCTTCGTAATGCATCTCCTGACGAGTCTAGGGATATCAACGGTTGATCCTTTGCTTCCCCTCTATCTACAAGAGAGATTTGGGGTTAGCAAGATGGGGGTCGGCATCTTCTATTCCCTTTCCGCGGGCTTCGCCACTCTTCTGGGGCAGATTCCTGCGGGCATAGTTGGTGATAGATATGGGAAGAGGATGTTGATCCTCGCGAGCACAGTCTCTATTGCTCCTCTCTACATCCTATGTGCTCTAGCGGATACCTATCTGCTCCTCCTTGTCTTCTATGTGGGAATTCATGCCGCGTGGAGTCTGACTTGGCCGACGACGATGGCTCTCTTGGTCGACATGGTCCCTAGTAGTAGGCGTGGGCTGGCTATCGGGGTGAGGCAGACGATGATTCGCATCGGATCGGACTTCGGTCCTTCCCTTGGAGGATACCTCTCACCTTTTCCTCTACCCTTCTATGCGTCGGCCTTGCTAACAGCGGTATCTATTCCCTTCATCCTCCTGATCAGGGAGAGGAAGTAGGGGCCTCTGACATGATGTGCCGTTTTCGGTACTTCATCGCTAGTTGTGGCTCTCATTGGGGATGGAAGGAATTAGGATCCACACACGAGCCGACTGTTTATGGATGTTCATTGGCGGAACCTCAGGCCGAATTCTCTGAACTCGTCCCTCACCCTCTCATACATTCGAAGGTACTCGGGCTTAGGGGTCTCCTTCTCCACGTCGTAGAGTTGGCTGAAGGTGAAGCCGAAGGGCGCATCCTTCTCCAACCTACCCTCGTATCTGGGCAGGAGAGCCTTCACGATCTCATTCGCCCTCTCAGGCATGAGGCCTGCACTCGCCTTACATACCTCGCCCATCCACCGAGACTCCAAGGGGCTACCGAAGTCCTCGACCCTCCCAATAACGAACTTCCGAGTCCCACCCGTCAGAGCCGCCGCCCCACTCGCCACGGCCCCTACGTTTCCAGCGGCGGCCTCGTAGAAGTACTGCTCCGTCCCAGGCCCCGCCGCTGGATGGTCGCATCCACTTCCGGCTGCTGGGATTCTGCTGTTCCGGGCGAAGGCTTGGTTCGCGAGGCTTCCCGTCCAGATGCAGGCTCGACAAGCCCTGGTCTTCATCCTGTTATGCACATAGTTGGGCCCGGCAAGCTCGCTCTGAGTTACGAGCATTCCTAGAAGTCCACCTGCCACAGCTATGACTGGAGCCGTCTCCGGTCCTCCTGAGAAGCCCCCGATGACGGCTGTGTGACTTGCGCGTCTAGGGCTACCGTAGGCTAGGGCGAAGGCCATGCGGTTGAGTTCGTCGAAGCTGATCTTGAGTTCGGCGATGAGGCCTCCGCTGACGGCGTCCGTGGGCCTTATCCCCTTTTCTGGGTCGCACATCCCGATGGTAGCGGCTGCTGTGGGCGCGTTGGCGCAGATGAACATTCCCGGCCTACCCGCTTCGGCTATGGCGCGGCGCATCAGTTCCACCTCCTTCCTGTACTGATAGATCTCGGAAGGATGGTTGGCTCGAACCTCGTACTTACCGTCGATTCTGGTTACGAGGCCTTGCCAGATGCCATCTGTGTCAGGTTCTTGGGCGCAGAGTTTGTACATCTTGTAAGCCATCTCAGGGCTGCTGTATAGTACTGTCTGAATTCCCGCCCCCACGATGGGTTCGGTTGGGTCGCCGATTCTTCGGTGGGCCTCCTTGACGGTATCCTTCCCCGCTCCAATTATGACGGAACCTGTTGCTGACTTGATTGCTTCGACCACTTCATCCTCGGTGAAGCGTATGTTCCGCTTCGTGTTCGTGCAGTAGATTCCGATCTCCACCGCAGCCCTTATTCCCGCCTCCCATACGTGGTCGGCGAGTTGGTTGTCGCTAGGGACAGGGTTCTCCCTATCGTAATACAGGCTGTACTCCTTCCCGAGGGCGCTGACGACTCGGAATATCTTCATGTCGAAGGCGGACTCCTCCATCCTCTCCCCCATATCCGCCCGCTCTACAACCTCCCAGAAGGTGACCATCACTCGTCGGCCTCCAAGCGTTTCATAGCCATCAGCTTCTTCACGACCTCCACGGCCCCAGAGGCGTTCTCCGAGAAACTGTCCGCGCCTATCCTCTCAGCCCATTCCGCTGTGACGGGGCCGCCTCCGACAACGACCAGGAACCGGTCTCGTACCCCTTGGTACTTGAGTTCTTCGACGACCTCCCTCTGGTAGGGCATGGTCGTGGTCATGAGGGAGGAGACGGCTATGATGTCGGCGTTCACCTCCCTCGCTTTATTCACGAAGACCTCTGGTGAAACGTCTTTCCCGAGGTCGATCACCTCGAAGCCTGAGGCGGACAGCATGGCGGCTACAATGTTCTTACCTAGGTCATGGATGTCGTCCTTGACGGTTCCTATGACGATGCGGCCGAGCTGCATCTTCTCCAAGTCCTCCTTGGGGATTCCTCTTTGGAGAACTTCCACCCCGGCCTTCAGGGCGTCGGCGGCCATCAGGAGGTGGGGAAGGTATACTTCGTCTCGACCGAATCTTTCACCCACCTCGTTGATTCCCGGTCTCAGTCCCTTGTCCACAGCCTCGATGGGAGTGATGCCGGCGTCGAGGGCCTCTTGGGCAGCTCTCCTAGCGGCATCCTGGTCATAGGTCATTACTGCTTCTGCGAGTTCCTTGAGGATGGCTTCCTTGGTCTTCTGGGCCATAGGTATCCCGAGGCTTCTATTCGGCTGCTTTTGAATAAAAAGCTGAAGGGGCGGAAGGCAAACGAGAAATAGTCGTCGGCTTCGTGATGTCTCCTTGAGGAAGTAGGATGCCCACAACTTTCAGGTATCTCGGCATCTCAGCCTTCGAGATAGAGGCGAAGGGTCGAAGGATACTCATTGACCCCTGCATATCGGAGAATGCCCTCTGCCCTGTCAAGGTCGAAGACATAGAGGGAATAGACATCATTCTAGTAACCCACGGCGCGCCCGATCACATGGGTGACGCCTTGGAGATCCAGAAGCGCACTGGGGCTATCCTCGTATCTGCCCCCGGTGTGAGGGTACACGCCCTAAGACACGGCGTGAGAGAGGACAAGACGGTCAGCATCCTCTGGGGAGACCAAATAGAGGTCAAAGGCGTCAAGATTCAGGGCGTCGAGTGCCGCCACATCTCCTTCTTCAAGTCCGGAGAGACCTACATCTCAGACCTACCCTTGAGCTTCATCATCTACCCCGAGGAGGGAACGAGGATATACAACCTAGGCGACACAGCCCTCTTCAGCGACATGAGGCTCATCGCCGAACTCTATTGCCCCAACATCGCCCTCGTCCCGATCGGCGGCACACCCAAACTCACAGGGGGCTGGACACATCTAGCGCCTCGGGAGGCTTCCCTTGCTGTTCAATGGATCGGCCCCGAGGTGGTTATTCCCACCCACTTCGACCCCCAGTCGAAGGAGGTCGAAGGCTTCATTGAGAGGGTGCGGTCGCTCTCCCCTACAATAAAGGTCGTGATCTTGAAGCCTGGGGAGAGGTTCACCTTCAATCCCAGAACAGATTAGGATGAACCTCCCATTCATGAAGGGGGAAATGGATGAAGAGGTTAACCCTTGAGATGCAGGGTAGACTCAACTACGCCATCGGCCGATTCAACGAGCCGAGGCTCCGAATCGACTCTGGGGAGACAATAGTCGTGGAGACGGAGGACGCCTGGTCTGGGCAGGTGAGGAAGAAGGGCGACCGACGGGACTATAGCAAGATGCCCTACGGGAACCCCCAGTCCGGGCCCATATATGTCAACGGAGCAGAGAGGGGCGACAGCCTGGCGGTAAGGATAGAAGACATCCAACCAACTATCGGCCAAGGAGCCACTAGAACGCCTTCGTATTGGTGGTTTATAGGCTCCGTCGAAGCTGCGGTGTTGGACAAGTTCCTTGGGTCGAATCTCCCTGAGAATATGCGGATATGTCCCATCAAGGAGGGAAAGGTCTACTTCAGCGAGAAGTACGTGCTGCCCTACGAACCCTTCATCGGAACCATAGGGACGGCACCTCCCCTCGAGGTCGTATCCAGCGGCCTCCTCGGGAACCACGGGGGCAACATGGACCTACCCGACGTCTGCGTAGGGAACACGATATACCTACCCGTCTACGTTGACGGCGCCCTGCTCCACCTCGGCGATGTCCACGCCATCCAAGGGGATGGGGAGATAACTGGGAATGGAGTCGAGATGCCCTCGGAGTGCACCCTCACCATCGACCTCCTCAAGGAGAAGACGATCCCCTCACCCCGCATCGAGTCTCCGGAACACATCATGGCCGTGGCCAGCTCAGGGGTCGGTAGAAGCCTACAGGACGCCATACGCCTCGCCTTCATCCAGCTGGTCTTCTGGATGGAGGAGGACTATGGCCTCGACCGCTCAGACGCCTTCCAGCTCTGCGCCCAAGTAGGTCGCCTACGTCTCGGAAACCTCTGGGCTGTCGCTGCAAAGTTCCCCAAGGAGTACCTGAGGTAGGTCGTCGATAAGCGACCTCTTATTAATCTCCAGCTCCAAACTCAGAGGGATGACCGATACATGAGATCGACGGTCGCCCTAGTGCGAGGTCCTGACCTCGACAAGCTCGTTGAGCAATCACTCACCCTCCTCGACCTCAAGTCACGTCTCAAACCCTCCATGAAGGTCCTCATCAAACCCAACCTCGTCAGAGTACCCCCTGACGTGCCTGTGAAGATCACCCCCACCCTGAAGGAGCCCGCCCCCTTTGGCCTCCATGCCAACAGGGGCATCGCTTGGATGCGGACCGTCGCCCCTGAGGGAGACATAACGCGCAGGGAGACCCTTGAGGCCTTGCTCGCCTACCTGAAGGGATTGGGTGTAGGCAACCTGACTATCGCTGAAGCCTCTGGAGGATGGGATACGGAACTCGCCTACAAGTCTCTGGGCTTCTACGATTTGGCTGAGAAGTACGGAGCCAAGCTTGTTGACCTGAATTGGGCCGAGGCTACGAAGATTCCTGTTCCGAATGGGAGGGCCCTCAAGGAGTTCTGGGCACCGAACGTGGTCCTCGAATCCGACTTCAGAATCAACCTCACCACCCTCAAGGTCCACGGAATCAGCGCCGTGACCCTCTGCCTCAAGAACTGGGGCGTAGGCATCCCTCCGGGACAGTACTACGGCTTCAACAAGTCAGCCAACAGGATTCTTGGTCGCCTCGGCTTCGGAGCCTTCCCGATCCACCACCACTTCGATGATGAGGAGATCTACGGACAGGGCGTAGGCACAGCTAAGGCCATCGCCGATGTCTGCTCCGCCGTGCCATATGAGTTGGGGATAATCGACGGCTTGACCACGGTTCACAGGGCTGAACTCGCTCCTAAGTCGGGGATGAAGGTGGAGCGGTCGAACTTGATGTTGGCGAGCTACGATATGGTGGCTGCGGATTCGGTGGGGACGAGGGTCATGGGCCTCGACCCGAGGAGGATCTTCCACATATACCTCGCCGAGGAGAAGGGGCTGGGAACCTTAGACTTGGACAAGATAGAGGTCCTCGGCGCTAGGATAGAGGATGTGGAGATGCGCTGCAACCCCGAGTACAGCCAGAGGGGCACCATGCTTCCACCTTAGCTCTTCCAAAGCATTTGACTCGGATGGTTCATCTCAGGGCTTGGCGCAGACAACGTCCAAGAGAGCCTGCCTACCCTGCCTAACCGCCTAGGCCAGTGTTAGTACCTTAGTGGAATTACACGAACCTTGTCCTCGGTGACCACTAAGAAGTGATTTTCAAAGGATATGCTGATGCTGATCAAGGTCTCTATTCTTATGGACAGGTCTTCAGGAGACCTCGGGGTGAATCTTAGGAGTATGACACCGTGGGACCTTGCTCTCCTTCTAAACACTAGCTCGCCGAAGTCCCTATCGAAGGTTATGAGTATTCTACTCTGCTCGTACGCTATACTCAGTACACGTTCATCCTCTAAGCCTTGAGCAAAGTCCAGTATGGAAACTATGTCGATCCCCTTCCCTCTCAGAGCCTTAACGGTCTCTGAAGGAATGTTCTCATCTGCTAGGAATCTCATCGCTCGGGCATGGGGTAGACCCTCTCTGCCTTCAGCGTCTCGGCAGCGTACCTCAGGGCAGCGATCAGGTCTTCCCTTCTCAGCTGGGGATAATTCTCCAGAATCGTCTCGTAGTTCCAGCCATCTGCCAAGAGCTCCAAGATAAATTCCACGGCGATTCTAGTACCCCTTATCACGGGCTTCCCCGCCAATACCTCGGGATCTATGATTATCCTATCTTTCCAGTCCACTATAGGCCCGGTCCCATCCAGTCTATGGATTTCATTCTTGGCACGCCGGGTCATAAGAACATTTCTGTAGGTGGTTCTGTTCAACCTTGGGTCGGTTGAACTCAAAGTCATCGACCGACTTGTTCAACAAGTTCCATCGGCTTTATAGCCAAGTACATCAAAGGCAGTAGCACAGGCAATCTGGAGTTCCAGTACCATAGCGACGACGGTTTCAATCTGAAGAGTACCACTGTTGATTACCTTGTGATTAGTGGTAGCAACGCGAAATTCGGTGGATGGGCTACAAAGGACGGCTTGTCGGGCTTCTACTTCCGTGTAATAGCCCAAGACGTCGCCGAACCCGGAGTAGGGAAGGACTGGTTCTCGATCAAGATATGGCAAGGTGACCCTAACCTCGACAACCCGCTAGTCCATAGTTCGCACAACGTGTTAGCCGGCGGCAACATAATGGTCAAAGGAACCAAGTAAGTCTCCAATAATCCCCCTTCTTTTTCTCCCCTTCCTAAAGAAAACCAGTTTGAGCACAGACACTAGGGCTTAGCACAGATCACGTCCAAGAGGGCCTGCCTCCCCTTCCTAACCACCTCCAACGCCCTAACCAAGGCTGGACGAATCCCCTCAGGGTCCTCCACCTTCTCCCCATAACCCCCACTCGACCTAATCACGGACACGTAGTCCGGCGAAGGATCAAGATCAGTTCCCACAAATCTCCCAGTCCTCACACTCCACCCCTCAGGGAGGAGACGCCAGATACTATTCTTCACAGCCCTATAGCCCCGGTTATTGAAGACGACGAAGAGGACGGGTATCCCGTAGGCGCGGGAGACCCAGTGGGCAGCCACCGGACAACCGAAGATATAGGAGCCGTCCCCGACGCAAGCGATCACCGTCCTATCTGGCGAGGCCAGCTTCACTCCCAAAGCCGCACCCAAGCCGAAGCCTAATGCAGAAGCCGTCGACCCACTGAAGTACGTTCCGGGCTCCATCAAGTCTACCTGACTCGCGACGAGATCGAACTCGTTGACAATTATCGTGCCCTTGTCCAGTACTGTGTCTATCTCGTGGGAGAGCCACGTGAAATCGATGGGCTTCAAGCCCCTTGTGGCTTCTGCCTCTCTTCTCCACTCTGCCCGCTGACGCCCATGCTCGCCCTCTATCCCAGCCCGTCTCTCCTCAAGCCTTGAGGCAGTTGACGGTTCATCCTGTAACTCTTCCTCGACAAGCGAGGTCAGGGCTGGCAACGCTATCGAAGCCTCCGCCGTTATCGGAAGGTCAACGGGGTATCCCCACAGAGGATACTTCAGCTGGACAGGATCGACATCTATCTGAATTATCCTAGCCGTCTCCGAGGGCTTGACCCTCTTAGGCACCCAAGGCACGTCGCAGTCGACGAGAAGTACCGCGTCGGCCTTCGTCAACCGGCTCTCCACATCATATCCCAAGTGCAGGGGATGCGTTGTCGGGAAGTTCATCCGCGTCCTCCACACCTCGACGACCGGAGCTTCCAGCGTCTCCGCCAACTCGACGAGCCTCTGAACCGCACTGGGCTTGGCCCCCACCCTAGATGTAAGGATCAAGGGGCTATCCGAGTCGGAGTGAATCTTAGCCGCATCCTTGAGCGCCTCCACGCTAGGAGCTGGAGGCGACGGAGCGACACTCCGTTGGGAGTCAGGTATCTTGACGGATAGCATGGGCTCAACGAGCCACTCCCTTGGGAGAATAAGGTAGACAGGGCCTTGGGGTTCTGCCCTCGCTATCTTGAAGGCCCTGTCGACGACGGATGGGAGTTGAACCGTGGACCGTAGTTCATAGTCCCACTTGACATACTCCCGAAGAATACTGCCTTGGTCATAGGACTCCTGACCCCAGTGATTGCCACCCTCCCGCGTCCCCGGGAGCCCCTCCTCGGTGACTGGCGTCCTCCCAGCCGTTACGATTATTGGGATACGTCCCCGCTGAGCGTTCATGACCATGGAGAGGGCGTTGGCCGTACCCACATTGACGTGAACCATCACGACCTGCGGTTCACCAGTCACCATGGCGTAGCCGTATGCCATGGCTGTGGCGGGTGTCTCGTGGGGCACTAGAATGAGTTTGGGCGACTCTTTGCCTTCAGCCATGAAACGGGAGAAGGCATCGTTGATGGGGGCGCTGTCCGTTCCGGGGTTGACGAAGAAGTATCTCACCCCCTTCGCTGCTAGAAGTTCAAGGTAGGCTTGGGCAGCATTCTCGACTGAAACAATGGATTCAGGCAACCTATACACTTCTCCCCAGCGTCAAGTCTCCACCATTGCTTAATAGCTTAATGACCCTATGGGGTTCAGTCGAGATGTCGTTTAGGGAGTCGAGGCTCCTCGCCATCGCCACAACAATGACCTTCACGAGCTACCTAGCCCAGTTCATGCGAAGCCCTATCATACCCCTCTACGCCCGAGACATTGGAGTGTCCGTCGGAGAAGTAGGCCTAATATCCTCAGCCTTCATGCTCGTGGCCTCAACCCTAGCAATACCTCTAGGCCTAGTCTCAGATAGACTAGGACGCCGAGGCCTCATACTCCTCGGCGTGGCACTGACCACATTCGCCTCCTTCCTCTTCCCCCTCGCCAAAAGCCTCGCCCTACTCCTCGTCGTGAACGCTCTAGCGGGTCTGGGGAGCGCGGCTTACTCCCCATCGATGACCGCCTTTGTGGGAGACCTCTCCAAAGGCCGAAGCATAGGAAGAAACCTCGGCCTCTACTCAACGGCGATGCAGGTGGCCATGAGCCTAGGACCAGCCGTAGGAGGCGCGGTAGGAGAATTCACCAGCTATGAGACTACCTTCATCGTATCAGGAGCCATCGCAAGCATCGCCCTCCTGTTGGGAGTCCTAGCGATCCCGAAGGGTCATGGTGCTGAGGAAGGTCAACGCGGCTGGAAGCTGGAGGTAGATATCCACATTGCCTCGTGCTGGGTCGCTACCGTAGCGACGAGCTATCTCTGGGGCGTCTCATCGTCCTACCTCCCACTCTTCGGACAGGACCTAGGCCTAGGCACCCTTGAGATCGGCCTTATGTTCGCCGCCCAATCCCTAAGCAATGCCATAGGGCGAATACCCCTCGGATACATAAGTGATCGAATAAGTCCATATCCTCTTCTCCTCGCCGGGCTAGGTCTGGGTACAATTGTGACAGCAACCGTGACACTCCTCACTAGTCTAGCTTCGATCATGGGCCTCATGGCAGCGTTCGGCCTCGCGATAGGGACGGTGACCTTGATAGCTACCATGACGGTGTCGAGAAACCTTCCGCAAAGGAGCCGAGGAATAGGCATGGGCATCTACTACATGAGCTTCTACGGAGGCATGGCGTTGAGCCCAGCGATCATGGGTCAGGTAATTGCTTCAACGAACTATCAGATAGGCTTCGGCCTAACTTCCATAGCGGGAGCTGCCGGGCTCCTCGTCCTAGCCCTAGCTTGGATGAGGTCTAGGAGGAAGGTGACGCAGCACCCTCCTCGGGACTCGAGAGATAACTAACCTTCGCAAAGCTTTCGACATCCCTCCGAGCCATCGCCTCTTTCCGAGTCATCCTCCGAAGGTCCAGACCGAGTCTCCTCGACTCCCGGTCAACCCACAGCTCCCACTCCGCCCTCGCGAGAATGCTGGCCGCGGCAACGGCCGTCTCCTCCTCGGCCCTCGGCCTCTGCTCAAGGACAATTCGCTCCAATCTGAGGACTCTCCGGAGGCGTTCCTCTGTTCTCAGCCTATCAAACTCGTCAACAACGACCTTGATTCGCTTAACTCCCTTGGGAAGTTTTCTATATACCTGTTCTATGGCTCTTGCGTGGGCCCAAGCCAATATGTCGTTGAGGTTCTTCCCCTCGTCCCTAGCGTCCCGGAGAAGTTTATTGAAACGCTCAGGCCCTATGACGACTACACGGTAGCCCGAGGAGTTCCTCCTGACATACTCTGCCAAGTCGAGGATCCTTGAGACGCTGAGCTCCTTGCTGTCCATGACTCCTCTTGCCGCAGCCTCAACAGCCTGGGATGGCGTGAAGGCCGAAGCCGCCACGGTCATCGGCCCCAGCCACTCACCCTTGCCAGCCTCATCAGAGCCAATCAAGACATCGTAGTCCTTCGCCTCTACCAGAAGTTCGCGCATCGCCTCACCCACGGCCTCGGCCGCCGCGGGGAAGCTGGCCACGATCTTTCCAGACGTGTATCCAACAACCAAGCCTGAGCCGATCTTAATTCGGAAGCTCTCATAGGGGTTCGTGGGCGGAAGAAGCTCTACGGAGGATCTTCGGAGAAGAAGTTCCCTAAGCTCCGTCAGTCTGTCGCTATCCACCTTGAATACTGAGGTCGACAGGATTATCCTCTCCCAAGCCGAAGGATGAGTATAGATTATGTATGTTTGATAGGATGTCCAACTCCTATGCTTTGCGCCTACGATTCATAGGAGTTAAGGATTTAGGGACGGTGTCATCCCAGCTTTAGATGCCGACTCAAGCAGGTCGAAGCATAGCCTCCCTGATTCTCCTTGGGGGAATCGTCTGCTTTCACCCCAACTTTTCCTATGTCGCTGTGGAGATTCAGTTCCATCTAAATAGGTGAACGTAGGGAAAGTGACCACTCTTGGTGAACCTCGAGAAACTAAATTCCTCTATTGGGATGGATGTTTTCTCACCTGTTATCAGCTCTGAAACAAGTTTCCCACACATAGGCCCATAGCTCATACCATTATGCCAAGGCCCGGCCGCCACGATAAATCCCTCGATGCCTTCCACCTCCCCGAGGATGGGGTATCCGTCCACCTCGCAAACAGGTCGCATACCCGCGTAAACCCGCATTATATTGATGTTCTCAAGCTTGGGGACAAGCCTTATAGCGCCTTCCGCTATGCATTTTAGCGTCTCGGGCTCGACGCTCCTCTTCGCTCCTCTCTCAGGAAGGGGGACAATATGTTCCGAGCGCGCAATTATGTAATTATCCTCTTTTGAGTGCCTATCGATCTCGGTGCTTATCCCTAGCCTCTGACTTGGGTCTTTGCTGTTGGTGATAAAGGGTTGATCTGGGTTGAACCAGACCGGTTCATAAATGATACGACCATGGTTGGTAATGGACGGTGTTGGTTCTGTCACTAGTGCTGTGCCTATCACGGGTAGAATCGGGATGTCTATTCCAACCATCCTTCCTATCACAGGAGCCCACGCGCCTGCGGCATTTATAACGAACTTAGTTTTAATCTCACCCCCATTTGTCACGACCCCTTGTACCTTCCCGCTGCCCACAACAACATCCTTCACTTCAGTGTATGTCAATATCTTCGCACCGTACTTCTTCGCAGCCCAAGCCAAGCCTCGGCATACTCTGAATATGTTTATCATAGTATTCGTACTCTCGATGCCCCACCTTATGTCCTCGGCAAAATTAGGCTCCGGAATCTTCCACTCGCTGCGCCTAACCAAGCACAGCCCATCCTCCTTCCAAAGCTCCCGCCTTCTTTTCCACATCCCATACTTCATCCTCTCAACATGCTCATCTGTGAAGCACCGTAGACCTGGAACTGGATTAAGCTCAAAATCATACCCAAGCTCTCCACTCTCATTCCAATCCTGATACATTTTATACGATCCTGCGAATATTGCAGAAACCATTGGGCTTTCTGGGTCTCCTTTGCTTATCGAACCAGCATTGGAACCCGAGGCCCCTGCAGCTATCTTATCCATATCGACAAGAATAACCTTCACGCCTAGCTTTGCTAGGTGGTAGGCTGTTGAGAGGCCCATTATGCCTCCGCCTATGACCGTTACCTCAGTCTCTTCCATTAGTCGACTCATCTTTCCATCCCGGCTATGGTCTTCAACCTCGTAGGTCTAAGCGGTGGGCGTATGGAAATTGGTGTTAATTCACTGTATTTCATCCCGGTTTCTTCGGCGATCAAACGCTCAACCAATTGCTGGCACGTTCTACCTTGGCAGAGACCCATGCCAGACCGGGTCACTCTCTTCACTTCATCAAAGCTATCTGCCCCCATTCGTATGGCTTCTCTTATCTCTTTCTCAGTCACTTCCATACAGCGACAGATGATTAAGTCTCCTGCTCCCGTCGTCTTTTCACCCATATTGTTCAACCTCCTTTGGCCAAGGCCATTCCCCGAATCTCTTGCGCAAACTCCTTTGGCACAGCCATCGAGACAACTAATGTATGATCGAAGTGTTCCCTTTCCAATACCTTGACGATTCTTCCCTTTGCGATAGATCGGCCTAGCCTGTCGGTGGCATCAACTATTGCGCCCACCTCAGATACAGGCAGGAACTCGTATGGAAAGGATATCAGAGCCTCGTCTTTTGAGAAATTGTAATCGACTAGGAAGATAGCTAATCCCGGACAAAAGGGGTGCACGTTTCACATCCCGTGCATTTTTCCTCGTCTAGTTCTGGTAGACTACTTATGGAGGCGACTTTGATGGCTCCGAAGGGGCATGCTGATCCACAGACATCGCAGGGTATCTCTTGGACGCATTCTATGACGGCTACTGGCCCCTTCAACAGTCGCTTCTTGCTTGGAAACCCAGGGCTTTTCTCTAACTCCTCAATTGAAGGCGATCCTGTCGTGGCTACTCCCTCACTCATTTCCAAGCCCCTTTAAGATCTTGTAGCGCTGAATAAGCCGCTGTTTTGCTCTCATCCTATGTTCACCGAAGGGTCCTCCACGTAAATCGTCCAGAATCTTTCTGATTCGGATCTTTTGCTCATATGCCTCATCTTTTGATAGGTAGCCGAGTTTCTCAGCCACAGCAACTCCTGCTAATCTCCCCGATTCTATCGCTGTACTTGCCTCCTCGATGCCAGCGCAATCCCCAACAACGTAAATTCCCTCCTCCGTGGTCTCCATATTCTCATCATGAACAGGAACTAGTCCCCCAAGTTCTTCGAGATACATCGTCTCGCAACCTGCCATCAAAGGCAACTCTATGTTAGGTTTCAACCCAATCGCGAGACAGACCACGTCGACTTCAAGGGTCCTCTCGCTGCTGGGGACATGTTTCCAGTTCTTGTCGATGGCTACGATAGTCGCGGCCTCAACTTTTTCCCTTCCGTGGGCCTCCTTTATTGTGTGAGATGTCAAGATTGGAACACCGAAACGCCGAATCTTGGAGGCGTGAACACCCCATCCTCCTATTCTTGGGAGCGCTTCAATGACTGCAACGACTTCAGCTCCAGCTTGAAGTATTTGGTACGAGACGACTAGACCAACGTTGCCTGACCCTATCATTAAGAACCTCTTTCCGGGTAATACACGGTGTACGTTGATGAGGGTTTGAGCGGCACCAGCTCCCATTACCCCTGGCAGGGTCCAACCCGGGAACGCGAGCATTCTTTCCGAAGCCCCGCAACAAAGAATGATTGTTTTCGCCTCTAACCATCTTGCGCTCATCTGATTCTCTATTATTCCTATCTCTTTCCCAAATATCCCGAAGACGAATGAATTGAGTAGTGTTTGAACTCCGTTTTTTTCAGCATCTTCCAATAGTTTTTCTCCGATTTCAAATCCTCGAATTCCCGCATAGTGCCTATGAGAACCAAAGAACTTATGTATCTGTTTAAACAGCTGCCCACCGGGTCTAGCGTTTTCATCTATTAGGTGCACCCTGGATCCAAATTTTGAAGCTTCTATGGCGGCAACTAATCCCGCCACCCCTCCCCCAATAACTGCCACATCGGTCCTCAACATCATAGCTCCTCACGCGCTAGACCTACTTGAGTTTCTACTGTCATGCCCTCCTTCACAGGTGTAATGCAGGTCCTAACGTTTGGAATGCCATCGACCATCATCATGCAATCGGTGCACAATCCGATTCCACAGAAGTATCCTCTGGGTTCTTTCCTTATTCGCGTTCTGCGAAATGTCATTATGCCAGCGGCGATCAGAGCGCTTGCTAGGGGCTCTCCTTTAATTGCCTTTATCGCTTTACCATCTACCGTGATGCTGATTTCCTTTTTCTCATCAAGAGGCCCTAGTATTGGATGTTTCATTATCCTCATTCAGACTTCCTCCGCACAGCTTCGTGGAGTGAACAGGGCAGTCTTCCTGAAAACGTGCTTAAGAGCGCACTCTAAAGATAAAGCTTTGGAATACGGGACAAGGAAAGCCCTGAGGCTGGTCGAGACTCGACAAACTAGGTAGACATAAGGTTGTCCTACAAATGAGCAGCGAGACTCAAAGAACCACTCAGTTCCCGAGCAGCGATCAAGGAGCTAAGATATTGACCCGAGTGCCTTGCGGGCGGTTATCGGGGGCGACTTGGGAAGTTTCACCTATTAGGTCTTTCAGCACCTCTCTCATAGGCATCTTGAATAGCGTCCGCAGGTGGTTAACGAGTGCTTTCCCCTTCGTTGTCAGTGAGTAGAGTTTGACTCTTCGCCTCCCTTTGTGGATCCAGTCCCCGGCTATGAGCCCTTTGCTCTCCATTTCGTATAGTAGGGGGTACACGACGCCTGAGTGGAAGTGTTGCTTGGTCATACGCCTCATCTCCTTTATGACCCTGTACCCTGACATGGGTTCCCGCTCCATGAGCCAAAGGATGATGGCCCTGCTGAACCCCCTGATGGTAACCTTTATCAGATATCCTTCGTCCTCAGCCAAGGAAGCGCCACGACCGTTACAATTCCTACCTGATTGGTAAAAACGTTAATATGAGATTTAAAACTTATGAAAAATACACTGTGGCTTTGGGGGCACGCCGATGCCGGAGAAGGGGGGCTACAAGATTATGCTTACCGCTGACAGGACCCTAATGAGCGAGTACGGCGGCAACATATTCCTCGGATTCAGCGCTTGTGTGCCCAAGGGATTGATTCCAGACAAACTCTACTTCTCCCTGTTCTGCCCCCCCGTCAAGGCCAACAAGGACGGCTCAGCCGAGCTGGCGCCGTGCGGAACGAGGAAGATAGAGGCTTCCTTGCTGACGTACGGTTTTCGAAGAGACGAGGTCATCGTAGCGCACCCAGACTACATCGGCGAGGCAGTGCAGGAGTTCTTCGAGAACTACGAGGTCAGGCGCCCCATGCTGGTAGCCCTGACGGATGGGTCGGGGAGGTTCTTCAAGCGGTCCCACGGCCCGGACAAGGAGCAGATTAGGCGGGGATCAGGGAGCCGGCGTATACCGTGGCGTCGTGGGCGTAGAGGCCCCTCTGGGGCACGACCTCAAGCTAGCTAGTACATAGTCCCCTAAGAAAGTTGATTAATGTTTTTTCCTCCAGGATGCTTGTATGGTGCAGCCTTGTACGAGGATCGTTCTGTGTTGAGGAAAGGAGGCAGCCGAGGGGGGGAGTATTAAGCTGGACTGCCCAACCTAATTGACCAGAACCTTGCTGCACGCCACACCGTCAGTGTCAAGGGACTATGAGAGAGTTAGAATATAGGTTAAGAGCCAAACCACCGGCCAAGTGACGCTGGGGAATCCTCAGAGGCACCATGAACGCCTAGTCGCTTCCCTCTTTATTTTCTATCAGAACAACCTGATTCAATCTTTTACTAGGAACCTTCACGCCCAGAGTTTTACCATCTGAGCTCCGCCACACAATTATTCCAATTACATTATTCGGCAGTCTATACGGGATTCGCTTCTCCATTTCCTACACCTGTACAGACCGTGGTGTCCCAAGACTTTTACGAAAGAGAGAAAGTTACTCCGTCACTAGGAAGACGACAAACTCCTCCACACCATCCCCCTTGCATAGCTCCCATCCCTCTCTGAACCAGTCAACTACCCAGAAGACTACTTCGAGAAGCAGGTAACCTCACTGAAAGTTTATTCAATATACTCGGATATAAACTTTATATATCTGATCATCGTCTATTGATGTCAGGCGAGCTTTAACACCTGCTAGCCTAGGAGGCGAAAAGGGCATGTCTGAAGCTAAGCCTGGGGAAAAGCCTGCAGAGAAGCCGAAGAAGAAAGGAAAGAAGAAGTAGCGCGCGCTTGGAAGGCAAATATTATGCAATTTGGAAGGGAAACGAACACAGACTCGATGAACCTGTACCATTCGACTATACTTTTCCAATAGAATTCCCTAACATAGTGTTAAAAGCAAAGAATCTACAAGAAGCTAAGGCAAAGATCGAAGTAATAAATAGGAAGGCCAAAGGAATAGACAGGTTTGACTTCAAAAGCAAGGGAGTCCTGCAATAGCGCGTGCTGCAATTCCATAAGGAAGGACTGGTCGAATATCAAAGGTCTATTCTTTTCCGCTTTCTCCTTTTTCTTCACTTTTTTTGTGTCTTATCCATCCTAGGATTCCTATGATTCCAAGGGTGGCTATCAAAGAAGCAATGATAAGAGAAATCTTTTTCTTCTTCTGTTCGTTCGTACCCATCGTCCACGCACCTAGATGAATACTTTATTTCACCAAATTGGAATAAATCAAAATTTATCTCCGTTCAGCTTCGATGTCAACTTCAGACTTTGAACTTTCTGCAGCATCCCTTTTTGAGTTAAACCCTCTTTGTGTTGGACGAGCATGATGGACCTGCCGATTCTTTCCACCTTGTAGCCCAATTCAGTAGCCAGCGCGGAGACAGCCCCTGCTAGCATTCCCCATTCTACCCCGGTAACTCCGGCGAAACCCAAGCCCTGGAAAACGAGAGTCAGTGGAATGATCGGGCTCCCAATCTCTATGAGCAGTTTCTTTATCGAGTCCACATCTATTCTATTGAGTTCTACCTTTCTCTTCTCCTTCTCTATCATAGGCTTCAGCGCTCTATATAGTCGAGTGTACTCAGATATAAATCTTTATATCGTCAAGATGAGATTTGAGTGTTATGAAAAATATGATAAAATTTCCCTCTCGGAGAGATGCAGATGCCAAGGAGAAGTGGTTATAAGATCGTCCTCACAGCCGATAGGACGCTCATGAGCGAGTACGGCGGCAACATATTCCTCGGCTTCAGCACATGTGTGCCCAGAGGCCTCATTCCAGACAAACTCTACTTCTCCCTGTTCTGCCCCCCCGTCAAGGCCAAAGAGGATGGTTCAGCCGAGCTGGCGCCGTGTGGAACGAGGAAGATAGAAGCTTCCTTACTAAAGTATGGTTTTCAAAGGGAAGAGGTCATCGTGGCTCACCCAGATCACATCGGCGAGGTCATAGGGCCGAAGACCAAAGTTGTAGGGTTCACAGAGAACGACCCCCTTGGAATTGGTCCCGCAACATCCACCTTCACACAGCTATTCTCCGGTGAAGCGTACATGGCGGTGAAGTTCAAAGAACTGTTGAAACACCCAGCCATAAAGAAGTCTAATCCGAGGATCATCGTAGGTGGACCAGGGGCATGGCAACTTGAAGACCCAAGAATCAGAAAGGAGCTCGGGATCGACTGCGTGGTAATAGGCGAAGGGGAGGATGTTGTCGGACCACTCTTTGAAAGCGCCGTTAAAGATGAGCCACTGCCGGAAACAGTCCATGGGAAAGTCGTTCCCGAGGACGAGATTCCTTCGATAGCTGGACCAACCATTTCAGGTATTGTCGAGATTGCTAGGGGCTGTGGAAGAGGCTGCGACTTCTGCGTGCCAACGATGCTCTACTACCGCTGTCTACCTATTGATCACATCCTGAAGGAGGTCGACGTTAATCTCAGAGCAGGCAAACAGCCCCTTCTTCACGCAGAAGACGTATTGAGGTACAAGGCTAGAGGACTAGAGGTCAACGGCGATGCTGTCACGAGCCTCTTCAAAGCCGTGAGAAATTATCCAGGCGTCAAGACCGTCGGGATAAGCCACTTCGCCCTCTCCTCAGTCGCAAGTGCGCCAGAAGTCGTGGGAGAAATATCCAATATCCTCAACCTAGACGGAAACGAAGCAATACTAGGGGGCCAGACAGGCATAGAGACTGGTAGCCCGAGACTGATCAGGGGAAACATGCTTGGAAAATGTAAGCCTTTCCAACCCGAAGACTGGCCGAACTTGGTCGTTAACGCCTTTGAGATTTTGAACAAGAATCACTGGGTTCCCTGCGCCACTCTAATCCTAGGCCTTCCTGGTGAGGAAGAGGAGGATGTCAACCTGACAATAGACTTGGTCGAGGAGCTGAAGGGCTTCAAGGGCTTCATTGTCCCGCTTTTCCTCGTCTCCACGGGAGGATTGCAGGGCAAAGCCGATTCTTTCACGCTTCAGAATATGACTAGGAAGCATTCCGAGCTGTTGCTCAAGTGTTGGCGACATAACTTTCGCTGGGCTCCAACTCTCGTGGAGGCTGCGACCAAGGACAGGGTTGGGAAGCAAGGATTGAAGCTTCTACTATCCCTTGGGATCAAGTATAGTGAGGGGCTGATTCGGGAATGCGAGAACCACTACAACTATGATCTGCCTCGTATCGTTATGGATATTAGAACAGGCAGAAAGGCGATTACTCCTTTCAAGGTTCCCTTAGCAAAATGGGGTGCTGTCACAGATAGGGTGAGAAAACTAAGACCCTGATAGTGCGAGGAAAAATACGCACGAAGCTTCGAGTCGAAGTATCTGAAAGCCTTGGACCTTAAAGAGAAGGCCTAAGGAGACTTTACCTGCTAACCGACTTGCTGGAGAATGAATTAGCGGGCGATAGAGAAATATTTGAGGAGGGAATATGTTTCTCTCGCGTCCAACGTGATTTCGTGAGATGAAGATCCGTGAAGCATGATGCCATTGTCGTTGGCGGCGGCCCGGCAGGCCTTGTGGCGGCAAGAGCCATCGCCAGAAAAGGGTTCAGGGTAGCCGTCCTCGAAAGGGAGCGGCACCTTGGAGTAAAACCCTGTGGGGAAGCTGTTAGCAAGGAAACGTTGGAAGACGCATCAGTGACTCCAGCGGGCGACTTCGTCGCCCAAGAAATCAAGGGCGCGCTAGTTTACGCTCCAAACGGGAAGAGCGTCTCCATCAAAGGAGAGTCGGGGGCGGGCTGCATCTTGAACAAAGCCCTCTTTCTCCAACACCTAGCCTCCGGGGCGGTCGAGGCAGGTGCTGACATCCTCATGAATCGCGCAGTCGTCGACTTGGATCGGAGAGATGGTTTGGTGAAGGTCAAGACGCGGGGAGGAGAACTGGAGACAAGCCTTGTCTTGGGCGCTGATGGATTCGCGTCGACCGTTGCAGAGAGATTCGGCTTTGAGAAAACTGGAAGCCGGGAGCTCATACCATGTATCCAGTATTTGATGGTCAACTGTAACCTTAACGATCAACAGGTAACTGAGTTCTACCTTGGACGGGAGGTAGCCCCCTTAGGGTATGCTTGGATATTTCCGAAGGGAGGGGGGAAAGCCAATGTGGGAATAGGGGTACGCGGGAGCCCGGCTAAACCATATCTTGACAGGTTCATAAGAGGACATCCCGAGATATTTGCCAAGGCAAGGATAGTAGGGATTGAGGGGGCGCCGGTCACCATAGGCGGCATGTTAGAAAGGATAGTCGGTGACAATGTGATGCTTGTTGGGGAGGCGGCGAGTCAGGTTATCCCCCTCACCGGAGCCGGGATTCATTCCGGGATAGCTGGGGGGCGGATGGCCGCTCAGACGGCCGTTGAGGCCTTAGAGGAGGAGGATCTTTCTAGAGGCAGACTCATGAGCTACCCTAGGGCCTTTGATGAGCATTGGGGTAAGCGGATAAGGGATAGCTTGAAGGCTCTGAGGGTCATGGAGCGGTTGAGTGACGGGGACCTGAATCAGTTGGCCGATCTGCTTGATTCCAAGGATGTTCTCGATTTGGCGAATGGGTTCGATGTAGCTAGGGTCGCCCGCAAGTTTTTGAGGCACCCGTTGTTCGGTTTGAGGATAGCGAAGGCGCTGACAGCCACCTAGGTTGTAAGTCTATTTGGGGAAGGTTATGGACGTTTTTCTTGAACAGGAAGCTTTTCTGGGACTCTTGCTGTCGGCTGTTGAAACGTATAAGAGGGAATGCTTTGGTTCGCTTCTGGGCTATGGCACCAAGAATCGAATAGTTGTAGAGCTGGCTATTCCCACTCAGGTTGCAGATAGAACATACAGTACCGTTGAGCCAGACTGGAATCGTCTGGCTCAGAGCGAGAAGATATTGAGTGAACACACTTCTTTCAGTCACTTGGGATACTTTCACTCGCACCCGCAGTTTGGCCAGAAACGCTACGGAACAACGCAGAGCAGGCAAGATATCGAGTCTATGAAGGACTTTGAACTAGAGATGATTGTTGCTATCAATGACAGATTGAGATCGCAGAGGTGGAGAATAGTTCAGAAGGAACTTCGCGGAAGTACGGAGGATCACAGCATCAGGATAGCTGCATATCATATGATTGACGGTAAGATTGCTAAGTATCCGATCTGTTGTCCGTTTGCTACCGGGTTGCCCATTGCCAATAAATAGATGTGCTGTCAAGTGGCGGGCCTCTGACATGATGTGCCGTTTTCGGCACGTCATCGCTAGTCACGCGTGTTTCAACATTCCAAGCGGCAAGCTTCTAGCGTGAGGAACCTAGCAGACCGAGTCCGAAGCTCCTCGGTGGCTTCACTTCCCTTCTCGTGGCCTCAGCGGCCTTGACAAAAGATATAGGGAGGGCGACTAAATCGAGAAACAGAGGTCTGAGAAGTGAGCTTTCGTAAATACGCGGAAGAAATTGAGAGGCACGTGCGTCCGACTACCTATCCCTTCGCCGTCAGAATGTTGAGGAGTACGGATGAGGTTCCTGAGGGAGCGAAGAGGCCGAAGAGGGATTTCGGTAAATGCGTCTCAGCGTGCCAAGGCTTCACGTTGGCGCGGAGATATGGGATGTCGATAGCGATGCTGAAGGAGGATATGTGGTGTCCCGAACCTGTGATAGGTTTCGGGCTTGCCGAAGCACCTCAGTATTTCTTGGACGGGCACAACCGTTATCCCGGTGGCGTAGAGAGCTTGGAGGCGGGAGCGAACTGGGCGCAAGAGTTTCCCCGCCTTGAGGTTGGCCAATACATAGGTGTTGTGGTGGCACCTCTCTTCATTACCAACTTCGAGCCCGATGTGGTCGTCATCTATTGTGACTCGGCACAGCTACTGCGACTTCTGCTTGCCACAGCGTACAAAGATGGTCGAGATGTAACCTCAAAGCTATCCGGCCACGCGGCTTGCGTCTATGCAGTCGTCCCTGCGATGCAGACTGGCAAGTGCTATGTCTCCGTGCCATGTCGAGGCGACCGCAATCGGGCTGGGGCTCAAGACGACGAGATGATCTTCACAGTCCCAAGGACAAGACTTGATGACCTAGTCCTCGGTCTTGGGAAGGAGGGGACGGGAAGCGTACCCACGACTCCGATGATGGTGCCTGAATACAAGCTGACTCCGAGCTACGCTGAGATGGCTAGGCTGATGGGGATGAAAAAGTCGGATGGTGGGATGATTCAAGGGTACTCCGAGAAGCTACCCTATGAGTAGCCCATTTTTGCCATGATGAAGCGAAGTCCCGAGTCCGTCTTGACGGGCCAACATAGAACAATTTTGCAGCCGACTGACCAAATATTAGTTCTTCCATGTTACAAATAGACAAACATTACAGCGTATCCTCCGGTTTCAGGGTGATCCTCGCCCCAAGTTTCAACTTTGTGCGACGACTTCTATAGACGAAGAATACAGATTTCTAGATGATTTTTCTTCAAAAACTCTCCACAACTTACTTATCTTCTGTCGACTTTTAGCAGTGGTTGCCAATCTGTGTGAGAAGGCATCGTGAAAACAGCTAGAAGGTTTAACCTACTTTCGCCTTCCGGAATCCGCCTTCGTCAGAAGGGGATGAGTCCGAGTGGAAACTACGTACACCTACATAAAACAAGAATGGAAGGCCCTGTGGGCCGAGAAGATAGAGGATAGGTGGATAGCTGAAGACATAGCAGATAGAGAATACGCCGTCCTCTTCGTGGATCAGGGCGACATCATATGGGCGACACGGGACTTCAAACCGCTCCAGTTCTATGACATCCTAGAACGCCATGAGAAGACCACGGGCAAAAGGATACGACCGATAGATCCGAGAACCGGCGGCTGGGGAAAATTCGTCAGAGAAGAGGTGCGCAAGTCCACACAGAGTAAGAAGGCGGAACTTGGAAGAGAATCTACAAAGCTTCGGAGCCAAGGCCAAGGCCCTATCAAGAAAGGAGGACGCGGCTGGCTACACGGCCAGTAAGGAAGCTGTCTATGCAGATGTTTCTGAGAGACAGAGTTCACGAGAAACTCCGCTGTCGAATCGACGCCTCAATCATCTAGAGTTCCTTAAGTAGTTGGCTGTTCTCGCCCGTATCTGTCTAATCTCAATTGCCAAGATAGCACGCCTGAGACTGGATAACCCAAGAAGCACAAGTTGCCAATGGCAAATCGTTTCCAACTGTCCACATGATAAGGTAGATGCCTTAGGTCTGCCGAAGGTTAGGTACCTAGTTCTGCGTGAAAGACTGGAAGATTTTAGTTCTAATTGAAAGGTGGTTATGGCTGTGGTAAGTCAAATTCGCCACAGAAGCGAGGAGGAAATCGTCGCTGATATTCTCGCCGTCATTTTCAATGGGGCGAGAAAGACCCGCATCATGTATGGGGCAAACCTCAGCTACGCCCTTACGACCAAATATCTGAACAAACTCCAAGAGTGTGGGCTAATCCAACACGACGATGAGGCCAGAAAATATCTCTTGACTAGGATCGGACGACAATATCTCGACAAATACGCCGAATACAAGACCGTCGAGGAGGAGTTAATCTCCCACACCTCTCTCTTTGAAGAAAAGAAAGGCCGCCTGATCCAAATGCTAGTCAGTGACGAGCCGAAGGAATGAAGGTCTGCCTCGCATCTCTGTCGGAATCATTAGGATCCAATACGATAATCCATCGACTTCTTGGGCGTGCCGCTCCCTCATGGATAGCATTAGGGTTGAGTCTGAAGGAAGAATTTCTAGAAATTACTTCTCGAGAAGTTTTTCACAACGCTCTTTGCATTGAATCATGTTCCTCTTTCTTAGACCTAACTGCGGAGATGACTCCGTAACAGGAACTCTTAAATAATATGGAAAAATCAATATAAGGAGTAAGACTAATGGGTAGCAATTCTGAAATTCATGGAATTGTCCTTTCAGGTGGGGAAGGAAAGAGGCTACGGCCCCTAACGTATTACTTCCAGAAGTGCATGATTCCCATTGGGTGTAGGCAAAAACCCCTCCTCGAATATGTCGTTCGCCTCCTAGCATACCACGGCGTTAAGGACATCACTCTTCTGGTCGGATACAAGCATGAGCAGATAACGAACTACTTCAATGGAGGCGAACGATTCGGGGTAAGACTCGACTATCTGAATGATGATCCCAACCTCAAGGGCAGTGGGGGATCCTTGATCAATGCTTACCAGCAGGGAGTCATCAAGGCCGAAGAGACTCTCCTCATCTACTACGGGGACATCCTCTCAAACGTGAATCTAACAGAGATGTTGACACAGCACTGGGATGAGAGGGTAGTGGCGACCCTCGCCACCTCAAGAGGCTATCAAGTCCCTGTAGGGGTCGCGGAGGTCAAGGGGAAGAAGGTTGTCGGCTGGGTTGAGAAACCCACCCTCGATATCAATGCCGGTATGGGTATACTTGCCATCCAGTCGAATGTCCTCAAAGACCTACTCTGCCTCATTGGGAGAAAGAAGGAATGCGACATCATGGGAGACTTCGTGCCATATCTCATAGAGATCGGGGAACCGGTTGGATGCTACTCGACCAACGCCTTCTGGTATGATGTAGGCTCTGTGGAACGCTACGAGAAACTCGACAACGGCCTCCTCGAAAAAACCCTCGGCAGCCTCTTCTTGGACGACGGATCGAATGGCTCAGAGTCCATCGAAGTCAAATTCCACTAGTCCATAGTATTGGCCGCCAAGCAAGCCCTTCAGCTAGGCTCATAGGAAAATATCTGATTACTGGCTCTCCCTAAGAGATATATCCAATAATCCTCCTCATCCTACAATCCTGAGGTTGAGAAGAGAAGTAAGGATATGCCTCCTCCAAAGAGGGTCCTAGCCGTCGGAATAGTGTTTGCGGTAATTGTGAGCATTGCCCTACGTGGCGCCCTCGCAGCGGATGAGGCGGCTTCAACCCTTGAACTTGCGGAGAACTCCCTTGCCTCCTCCTACGGAGCCGTCTTTGACGCAGGTAAAGCCGGAGCCAATGTGACCGCCTTAACGAGAGAGCTGGACAATGCAGGATTCCTCCTAAGTAAGGCCTATCTCGAGTATCGGGTTGGAAATCTCAGCGGGTCCATCTACTTCGCCGAGCTGAGTCATAACGTCAGCTCAGAGACCATGCTCAGGGCAATGCAGTTGAAGGAGATAGCAGCCTCGGAGGCTGCTCGTCGTTTCTGGCTGACAGTCATAACCAGTTCTGCTTCTATTATAGTAATTATCCTAATGAGCTACATCCTTTGGCAACGCTTCAGACGGTGGTATCAAAGCCGGAGTAGAGTGCTAGTCCGATGAACCTCGACCAATACCGAGCCGCATTCCTGACGATAACCCTTGTATTGGCTCTTATTGCAGCGGCTCCGATCATGAATGTGACCGTAAGCCTTCCAAGCCCAGCCGAAGCCTTCTCCGAACTTTGGGTTCTCGGGTCGAACCATACTATAGCAGAATATCCACTGCAGATGAAGGTTGGGAGTGTAGGAAGGCTAGTCCTCGGCATCCGAAACAACATGAACTATCCTGTATATTATCTTCTGAAGGCGAAGTTCCGCAACGAAACTCAGCCATTCCCAGACGCCATCAAAGGCGAGCCTAGTCCCTTACCGTCCCTCTACGAGTTCAGATTCTTCCTAGAGAATGGGAAGACCTGGGAGACTTGGTTCAACTTCTCGATAAGGGATGCATCGTTCTCACAAGAGTCATGCCTCGTCAAGTCGATAGTCGTCAACGGTACGCCTATTTCGATGAACGTTACCTCGCTTCTAAGCCCGGTCAAGAATGGTTTTTACTATCAGTTTTTCTTTGAACTCTGGTTGTACGACTCGAAGACCCAGAGTCTTCGATATCATGAGCGTTTCGTTTCCATTTGGACGAACATCGTCCAGTAATTCTATCGTGAAAACCTATTCGAATTAGGAAGGTGGATAAAATGAATTACAGGAAGATACCTTACGCGCAGCCCTACATCACGGAAGAAGACGTAGAGGCTGTGACAACCGCCGTGAGAGAGAAAAGGCTCTCCCAAGGAGTCTACGTCGATAGGTTCGAGAAGGAGTTTGCCAACCACCTTGGATGCAGGCAAGCGGTAGCCGCGACGAATGGTACAGCGGCGTTGCACCTCGCAGTAGCCGCCATAGGAATAGGACCTGGAGATGAAGTGATCATCCCCTCCTTTACCTTTGTGGCGACTGCCAACGTCGCTCTATACATGGGCGCGAAGCCCATCTTCGTCGAGGTAGACCCGAGGACCTACAATATCGACCCTGGGGATATTGAGAGGGTCGTCTCGGCGAAGAGCAAGGCGATCATCGTGGTCCATTATGGCGGCCAGACAGCGGACATGGACCCGATACTAGAGGTAGCTGACAAACACGGTCTACGGGTCATCGAAGACGCGAGTGAGGCCCACGGAGCAACATACAAGGGCAGAAACGCTGGAGCAATGGCTGACATTGGAACCTTCTCCTTCTACCCGAACAAGAATATGACGACGGGAGAGGGAGGCATGCTGGTTACGAACGATGAGAAACTGGCCGAGAGGGCGCGCCTGCTTAGGAGTCAAGGACAGGACTCACGTTACCACCATATCGTCCTCGGCTATAATTACAAGATGACGGACATTCAAGCCGCCCTCGGCATCTCTCAGTCGAAGAGGCTGAACTGGGTGGTCCAGAGGAAGAAGGAGGTCGCTCAATATTACGAACGTCTACTTGAAGGTGTCGAGGGGGTCACCCCACCCTACGTTATGCCGAACTGCGTTCACGGCTACATGTTCTACACTGTAAGCTTCCCAAGAGGGGTCAGAGACAAAGTTGCAAAATACCTCAGTGAGGTGGGGATTGAAACGGTCATCGCCTTCTCCCCGCCAGTTCACCTACAACCCTTCTACAAGGAACTCTACGGCTACGAGGAAGGCTACCTCCCGGTAACGGAAGAATGCTCGCGTAGGGTCCTTTCACTCCCCATGTATCCCCAGATAACGAGGGAGGATCAAGAGTTCATAGTCGAGTCGATAAAAGGAGGAATGAAGCGGTGAAGCCGAAGAAGGTCCTCGTTACCGGCGGGGCCGGCTTCATAGGAAGCACCCTAGTCCGCGAACTTCTCGCACGCGGATACAACGTGACGGTACTGGACAACATGAGTATTGGATTGATCGATAACCTCCCCAATGGGGACGGAGCACTGAAGATCATCGCGGGAGATGTCCGGGACTTCGAGATGGTCTCCGCTGTGGTACAAGGACATGATGATGTCCTCCACCTAGCTGCCCAAGCCTTCATTCCTATGAGCTACGACCTTCCAGTCAAATGCGCTAGTGTGAACTCCCTCGGAAGCCTAAATGTCTTCAAAGCCTGCCTCGACCACGACGTCAAACGGATCGTCCATGTGAGTAGCAGCGAAGTCTACGGGTCCTCTAGGTATACGCCCATGGATGAGAAACATCCGTTGAACCCTGTCAGCACTTATGCTGTAGCTAAACTAGCGGCCGACCTATGGGCTCAAACCATGTACTTCGAACATAAACTGCCCGTAGTCATATTGCGACCGTTCAATACCTTTGGGCCGCGAGATACGTTGCCCCGCTTCATCCCAGAGGTCATACGACAGAACCTTAAGGAGCCTGTAATCAAGGCTGGGAACCTCCAGTCGGGAAGAGACTATACTTTCGTCACAGACACAGCCAAGGGCATAATTCAAGCCATGGAATGCGAGAACATCGAAGGAGAGATAATCAACTTCGGGACGGGGAGGTCCCCAAAGATGTATGAGATCATGACCATGATACTCAGGATGATGGACCTTAGAGAAAAAGAGATCATCGAGGACAAGAGCAGATTCAGGCCCCACGATGTCGACAATCTTACGTCCAATGCTGCGAAGGCACGGAAACTCTTGGGATGGGTGCCGGAGTTCGACCTCGAAAAGGGGCTGCAGGAGACAATGGACTGGTACATGAACAACGGCCAATTATGGATGTATGAGAAACGGGGCTGGTACTGGAAGTTCTAGCTTGAGGCCGATTCCCCGAAGACCGCGCCTCTTGGATAGAAGTTGAGTGGTTTCTTAGAAGGGGTCTACGCTTTGAGGTGAAGGTTGAGCAGAAATCAAGGATTTAAGGATCGTGGCGCATTCTTTGTACCACTCCATCTCTTACGACTCTCAAAGTCTCACATCATTGGCTGGAGATCGCGTTGAGGATCTTGGTCGTTCCGACCTCAGACTGGATCGGGCATCCTACCCCCTCGCGCCTCCACCACATTTTTGAGAAGCTCGCCGAGCGCAATGAAGTGCATGTTCTGAGATTTAGACTCTATTCAGAGAGGAAACTGACGACAAAGACCATAGTTCACGAAGTAGAGCAATTCGACTTCAAGGGCCTTGCTGCCTACTACATAGTCAATGCGCCTAGACACTTCAGCTCGGTAAGGAAGATAATCAAGGAGAATCACATAGACACGGTCGTCGTATCCAATCTCCTAGCTGGCTACATGGCCGCTAAGGCGTCCAAAGGTCTGGCGGCCGCCGCATTCGACCTTTCAGACTACTTCCCCACATCGGGGGCAGGATACTATTTCTCCATCGATTCTATTCTGGGACGGGTAGCGACGCAGTCCCTAGAGAGCCTTCTGAAGAAGACCTTGGAACTTGTGAGTGAAACCGTCACCTGCTCCTACCCCCTTCAAGACTACGTGAAGAGACTAGGCGTCCGAAATGTCTGCGTCATAGCAAATGGTGTGGACGAGTTCTTCCTTGAATCTGGTAGGAGAGGCGATGAGATCCGAGAGGAGTTTGGCCTCGATGGACATGTGGCCATAGGATACTTGGGGTCGATCGAGTTCTGGCTGGATATGCACACCTTGCTTAGGGCCTTGCATTCTATGAAGTCTAAAGGACTGAAAGTCAAACTCTTCCTTGTCGGTGCTCAACTGAGGACGTCTTCGGCCCACGCATTGAAGGATGAGATGAAAGGGCTCGGGATAGAGGATAGCGTCGTATGGCTGAACTCCTTCGTGCCCTACCGAGATGTGCCTAACTATATCGATGCCATGGACATCTGCACCATACCCTTCGACAGAAATAACCCGACAGCCTACTATTCAGCCCCGAATAAGCTCTGGGAGTACCTCGCCTTAAAGAAGCCTGTCATAACGACTCCTATACCTGATCCGATGATGCAGGCTGGGCAGTACATTGATGTGGCTTGGAACAGTCAAGACTATGTTAGGATAGTCCAAGACTACATAAAAGACCCGGACAGGTACAGGGAGAAGGCCTCCTCAGCCACGGGACTCGTCCTTGATCTCCTTCCTCCATCTTGTTTCACCCCTTACATCAGCGTGCCCGATGGATATTCTGATTGTGAAGCCCGTCAACCTATCCTTGATATGGGTTCTGACTTCACGACGCTCGTCTTGAATCGAAGAATTGACGTATGATAGCTACTAAAGCATGTTGCCGAACTAAGAATCCTCAGGACTATGCCCTCCAGGATGGTTAGGAGAGTCCTAGCAAGGTATCTGCATAGTCTACTTTCCACTGAGATGACACAATAAGGACCACCGACTAGAGTCCTTTCCCGTCAAACTCGATCTCTGAATCACTATCTGTCCAGCCCGTCTCATTTCGCCTCTGTCCGTTAGTGTCCGGAGGAGGCTTCACCCGAGCGGAGCATATGAACCTCGATCCCGCAATCTGAACTCAAGGTCGTCTACAGCCCTCAGGAACAAAGAAGCGGTCGATGCTGTCTTAGGCCCTGCCTGCCTTGCTGAGCGGCCCAAAATCCTTATGATCCTTAAAGCTCTTTCCTAGAGCCTCTGACATCCAATGCTTCTAGCAACTACCGACAATGAGGATGTCGAAGGGCTTAGGCAAGAGATGTCAAGAGGTGTAGAGCCTCTTCCACCATTCTCTCTCCAGACTCCTTTGCCAGCGCCGTTGTTTGGGCCTCATAGTTATGTATCCTCCTCTTGGAGGGCGGGTCTTCATAGGCTTGGGAGGTGACTACGTACCCGGGGACCTGATCGTTCGCCAAGCCGACGATGAAGGTATGTCTGAATGGGGACCCTGCCTTGATGGCGAGTCCCAGCTCCACGAACATCTCCCCTGGGACTCCCATGAGAATGATGCTGTCCAATGCTATGGCTTGAATCTCCGTTTCGATCCTCCTCTCCTTCATGACGGCCATGGCGAGAAGCCGCTCGGCGTAGATCCTGTCGAAGCGGTCAGCAAACCATCTCTTCACGGTCCTCCTCGCCTCTTCAACTTCTCGCTCAGAGAACTGTCTAATGGCGAGGCTGACCATCCTCCTAACCACTCTGATGCGGCAGTCGACGGGCTTACTCGCCGCCAAGGTCTCTAGAACGACTTCACTGAGCACATTTCCAACATATTTGGCCGTTCTGTTCTCCTTTACGTTCCGCCATGTGTCATGGTTCAAGTCAGAGGATAAGCCGAAGAGAGGCTTCGGTCGAGTGGCCGTTGGTGAGTTGTGGCTGAAGGGCGCTGCGTTGGAGACTCCTTGGGAGAGATGGTGGATATTACAACCGTCGGCCGAACCAGTAGCTTATGGAACTCCTTAGAATCGAGCTTCAAGACAGATCACCACTTCTCCTTCATAGGAAAAGATACATTTTCTCTAGAAGAACTCTCCATATTTTCTAGAAGTTACCTCACACAAGAACTGCCCATCTTTTATAGAAGTCTTCTCCATATCTTCGGTATGAAGTGTAAGGCATGGAGATCAACCGACGTTCCGTACCCTTGTTCCTGATCATAGCGTTACTGGCCAGCTCTTCTGCTGTGGTCCTGACCTATTCCGTGTTGACGAAGACTTTGACGACTAGCGGAACAATTGTTGTCCCACCCAGCCCACCCAGCCAACCCAGTGTGAACGTGGGTTTCTACTCCGACAAGAACTGCACTGTACCGATCACGTCTATAGACTGGGGTATCCTATCCCCGGGTTCGAGCAAAACCGTTACCACCTATCTCCGAAACGAGGGAAATGTAGGACTGACACTAAGCATTAACATGACTAACGTGAATCCCCCAGGCGCCTCAAAGTACCTCTCTCTCACAACCAACTATGACGGTGGTACAATTTCCCCCAACCAGATCTTGGAGTTGGCTTTGACTCTAAATGTCACTGCAGATGCCCAAGGAACAGACTTCAGCTTCGACATAGTCATTTCATATGGTTGACGGCTCGCAGGGGGCTTCAGAGTGAAGGCTACTAGGATGACCAAGCTCATCGCCAGAGTCCTAGGCTTAACTGGTTGTATTGCTTGCCTCATCATATCCAGTATGGTGGTCTTTCACGGCATGGCATCCATCGTAGAACATAATCCACTCATAGCATGGGCGGAAGTAGCCATAGCGAGTCTCGGCGTCATCACTAACATAATAGAAGTCAAAGAATGGAGGCTTATCACCATTGAGTAGGAAGGATCGGAAGCGGTGTTCATCGTTGTCTCTGATGCCGGAGCTGAGGCTGAGGTTAAGGCCGCGGACATATCGGGAGAGGCGGTCGAATGGGGGGAAGAGTTTTTCACAAAAACAAACGTAGTGAGGTCGAAATGAGGCTAAGGCTACTGCTTTTCCTATTCCCCGCAATACTGGTAGGGTTGCTGGGTGCACTACTACTTGACGTTGGGAGGATGAGGGATTGAATCTGGCCGATGCAATCCAGACGAAATCGGCGAATAGGAGACGAGGACGCGGAGACATTCGGAGGGGGCTTCTAGTCCCCTTGAGGAGGTGGGCTAGTACCGAATGCAGGGGCCGTCTCGTCCTCCTAGCGTTGACTTGGTTGGGTAGACGGCCTTTCCGCGTCCCTATCTTCGCTTGGTGCTCGCTAGGAGGCTGTGGCTAGTAGTCAGGGTCAGTCCTGAAGCTCTCATTTATCCTCCACATCCTCCACTCCGGCGCCAGTTATTGCGAATCTCGTGGCTTCCTCAGGGAGGTAAGGGCTGTCGATGACCCTGATTACCCGAGTGGTCTCCTTCCCCTTACGGATGTAGAGGCGATGCGTCGAGGCGTGGGCGACGATGTTCCCACCGGCTGGGCGGTTAGGGTCGCCGAAGAAGGCCTGGGGGTTTGACTGTATCTGGTTCGTCACCACGACGGCTAGGTTATAGATCTCGGCTAGGCGGAGGAGTTTGTGGATGTGGCTGTTGAGCTTCTGCTGGCGTTCAGCGAGGCTCTCGCGGCCCACGTATTCTCCCCTGAAGTGGCTGATGAGGGAGTCCACTACGACGAGCCTGATGCCCTCCTCCTCGACGACCTTGAATGCCTTATCCGCGAGAAGCATCTGGTGATCGCTATTGTAGCACCGGGCGTAAATTATGTTCTCCAACACCTTCTTGGGATCAAGGCCTCGAGCCTCAGCCACACCATGAATCCTCTGGGGGGCGAAGGTTCCCTCAGTATCTATGAAGAGGACTTTACCCCCGAGACCTCCTTGTTCCGGCGGAAGTTGGGCGGTAATGCAGAGCTGCATGCATATCTGGCTCTTCCCGGTGCCGAATTCGCCGATGAACTCGGTTAGGGCTTGGGTCTCGATGCCTCCTCCAAGGAGCTTATCGATGTTCTTGCTTCCAGTGGTTATTCTCTGGGCCTTCTGGCGCTTCTCGAAGAGTTCTAAGGCGGTCATGAAGTCGAGTCCGAGGATCTCCCTTGCCCTCTGCTGCATCTGAAGTGCCGTGTCCTCTCCTAGACCCGCGTTCTCAACCAGTTCCCTTATGGGTGTAACCGCTAAGGCTTCCACGGTGGTGTAGCCTGCTTCCTTGAGCTTGGTTGCGGTGGCGGCTCCGACGCCCTTGATGTCGGTTATGTCCGTCCGCCCAGTCGACATCTGCCTCTTCCTCAAGGCAGGGTTCATTCTTTCCTATTTTTATAGTAACATGTACCGTTGGGGGGGAGGGGTATCGACTCCTCGATGGAGGACCAATCTCGCTCACCCTCAGAGTCTTGCAGCTATGTCAAAGTGTGGAGTAGTCTTAACATAGAGCCAATATTCTGCATGGATATGTCAAAGACTTGGTTCTGTTTCCTCTTGTAAACACTTGTCTCATGGCTATCTGCCAAGTGGTGCCTCGATGCCTTGCCACTCTTCCTAAAGGGAACTCACCGCAATCGGATATTGTGAGGGGGAAGCTGAGCGCGACTATGAAGACCCGCAAGTTAGAGGGCAGCTAAACCATGTCTAGAAAGAAGAAAGAACCGATGACTCCTGAGGAGCAGCTTCGCTCCGTGGCCAAGCAGATCCTAGACGAGGCGAGAAAACGGGCCCACTTCGAGATGGAATGCTTAACGCAGATGGTGTTGCAGGAGGCGAAGGCCGCGGCTCGTTACGCTAGGGATAGGCCATTCTACATCTCTTGAAGCTCCTCTTCCTCCTCCCCTAGAGGGCGTATCCCGTCTTCCTGAAGAACTCGACCAAAGACGCTACAAAGGCTTTCTGACAATTGATCTGGTAGACCACAGGGGTCAGACTCAACTCCTTAACCAATCCCAGCTCGACCAGCACCTTCAAGTGCTTCCTAACAGCCATGGGCTTCAACCCCGTAGCCTTCTCCAGACCGTACCTCGTATATGAGGGGAACCCGCTCGCGGCCAGAACCCTGAGTATCTTCAGCCTGCCTAAACTGCCGAGGGCCTCCTCAGCAACGCAGATATCTCTAGCTCCCGCGTCCTTTGAGGTCAGTCTCAACCCTCTCCACAAGGCTATTCAGGTACTTGATGACTCCCTCGGTAGGCATGTCGGCGATCCCTATCTGCGTCAAGGATTTGACCTGAACTATCCCTCGGTCACACAGATCCTGAAGCAAGCGGTCGACGTTCCTAGGCCTCATCCCATATTCCTCGGCGACGAGGTCGCTGCCCTCCTGAATCTCGCTGAAGGTGATGTAGGGAGTCTTTCGGTTCCGAAGAACCCTCGCTACAGCCAAGAGGACTAGGCGTTCCTCGTCTGGGAGTTCGAGGATGTCCTCCGACGTTATCTGATGGGAGATCTCCCCATGTACCTTCCGAATATGCTCCGGCAGGATCCTCCCCATGCCTTGCCTTTCCGCGAGGTTCCCGGCATGTAGAAGCAGGTCGAGGGCGTAGCGGATGTCACTGTTGACCGGAGGCTGAGCGGTTACGTCGGCGATGTACTCGAGTACGTCCCCAGATATGGCGCCTCTTCGGAAGGCCTCTGAGACTCTGGCTTCGAGGATGTCTTGAATCTGTTTGGTGGTGTACTGGGGGAACTCGACAATTGTCCGGCCTAGGCTGCTCAGCTCTGAGGGGTCTAGGAGGTTGTGGAAGGATTTGTCTCTGGAGATGAAGATTAGGCCGATGACGCCGCATGGTTTCTCTGGGGCCAGCTCATTTATGCGGGTGAGGTCGTAGATGATCCGCTCCTTTGTGTGGCGGATGTAGTACTCTATCTCGTCCAACGTGAGGAGGAGATACTTCTCTCGGGACGTTAGGTACTTGATGAGCTGGTAGAGCATCTCTTCTGCGCTCAGGCTCGTCGCACGAATTTCTGGAGCGCCCCGGTCTAGGAGGTGGCGATATAGGACGACTCGACCACTGCTCTGAAGCTTCAGGTTGATGTACACGTGAGTGAGGTCTATCTTCCGGCCCCGCGCCTTCGCTTGGAGACTCTCACCGAACCTGAGGGCCGTACTCGTCTTACCGACACCGACTCCCCCGACTATCTGGACCGTACGGAGAAAGGTCTCGGAGACCCTGTCCAGGGCATCTTCGAAAAGGTTTGCTAAGGCTTGAAGTTGCTCCTCCCTATGGGGGAGTGTGGAGGGTATGTATCGGGGGGAGAGCTTGTTCCTGTCCCTGAAGACTCCCGGCAAACACCTCACGCGCGAGAATCTACAGGTTCTCTCATCTAAAAGGATTTACAGACTCGAAAGTTCAGCGGTTAGGCGTAAGTTCAAGAACTTCTAGTCCGAAAGCTTGCCAAACTTCATGCTAGGGAAAATGGCCCTCAAGGCAGCCCTATGTCCCGTCTCCCTAGATGCCCTAGGAAAACCTTCCGTCGTGCCTGAACGATAGATGACAACCTGTTTAAAGCCTCCATGACTGCCATTGAAGGGTGAGGACTCTTCAATGGGGCGCAATAAGAAGTACTCAGGATACAAGGCCTACCGGTACCTCGAACCCGGGTTGGACTACAAGGCGTTCAAGCTGAGGGAAGCCATAGTGAAGGATTGGTCGTATGCCGTCCCCCTATCCGAGACCGAGGAGGAACGGGCCGAGAAGATAATGGTGAAGAACATCCTCATCGACCTCCACGAGCATCCGGTCCTCTTCCCCGAGGACATGGCCGAGACCTATGCCCTGAGTCGTGAGGGGCGGGAGTTCATGGCCTACGAGGCCCTAAGCCTGTCGGGCCTAGACGCTGTCTTCGACAACCTCCTCAACGGCTTCTCGACGATTACATCGAAGATGGGTTGGAAGTGGTCCGACACCGTCCATGACCTGGGCATGAGGCTGTGCGACATTGCCCACCAAGACTTCATCATCCACTGCAAGAAGGTGGACGACATAACGACTGCCTTTGAGACAGGGCGCCTAGCCTGGGTAGCGACCCTCGAATCTGCAAGCTCCATCGAAAACGAGGTGGATCGCATCGATATCCTCTACGGCCTCGGCGTCAGATGCATGGGGCTGACCTACAGCGAGTCCAACATGCTCGGCTCAGGCCTTAAGGAGTCCCGCGACGCAGGCCTCTCAGACTTCGGCTACGACGCCGTTGCGAGGATGAACAAGCTCGGAATGCTCATCGACGTGAGCCACTGTAGCGACCAGACGTGCCTCGACGTGATTGAGGCGAGTAAGGTGCCGATCCTAGTCTCCCACCGTGGGGCAAGGGCCCTCACACCTACGAGGAGGATGCTCCCTGACAAGGTTCTCCAAGCCCTAGGAGAGAAGGGTGGGGTTCTGGGCGTGGAGGCGGCGCCGAATACGACGGCAACGAAGAGGCATCCCGTCCACTCCATAGAGTCATATATGGAGCATATCGAGTATTGCATAGGCCTGATGGGGATAGACCATGTTGGATGCGGCCCCGACACGATGTACGGCGACCATGTAGGCCTCTACCGCGTCGGGGTGGCTAGGAATATGACGGAAGGATTGGGACATCATCCACGAGGGGGGAAGGAGTCGCGCTTCCTTGGCATAGACGTGGACTTGGACGCCATGCCGAAGTATGTTCAGGGGATGGAGAACCCGACTGAATGTCTTCAGAACGTGGTTCGATGGATGGTCAAGCACGGCTACTCCGACCAAGAAGTAGCCAAGGCCGTGGGCGGAAACGCGTTAAGGCTCCTACAACAGGTCTGGTAGTCAGGCTATGTATCTCTGAGAGGCCCTCTCGAAGTCCTTGACGATCTCCATGACCCGCCTATGCGTCTGACCGCGTTCAAGGGGATACCCTTCAAGTTTGACCAAGGTCCGGTTTTAGCCAACTGTGCGGCTACACGGTGGGGGCCTAGAATGAGACATTAGGTCCCGGAATCGTCACTTTACTAATAGTGGCGCCGGGGACGGGATTTGAACCCGTGCGACCCATAAGGGTCACAGACTTAGCAGGCCTGCTCCCTACCAGACTAGGAGACCCCGGCGCGAGGTACCGTGCTCCACTTGTGTTTCTTGCGGTGGGGTGTCTTAAGGTTAGCGCCTTCAAGAATACGTCTGAATCTCAGTGCACCAAGCTGGAAGAGGTCCACGATCTGAAGCTGCCTGAGAAGCGTCGGTACAAGAAAGGCCAACATAGCGAGGAGTCATCCGTGGCAAAGGCCCTCCTCCACGCTTGATGATGAGTGTAAGAAGGTTTTTTATTCCATGACAATAGTCTATGACGAGCGTATCCAGAGGGAGAAGTGAACAAAATGAAGATTACAGGGATAAAGAACTATAGTCTCACAGACTCAGATGGAAGACAATACTTCATAGTGAAAGTGGAAACCGACGAAGGCATCTACGGACTCGGAGAAGTCGGCATCCGCTGGTGGGGTGCCGCAATAGAAAAGGCCATAGAACACCTGTCCGAGATCGTCGTAGGGCAAGACCCCTTCAGTACCGAGCGCCTCTGGCAGCACATGTTCAGAGGAAGCTTCTTCCCAGCCGGAAACGTCTACACCTGCGCCATCAGCGCCATAGACATCGCACTCTGGGACATCAAAGGCAAAGCCCTAGGCATGCCCATCTACAAGCTCCTCGGCGGTCCTGTTCGAGACAAGGTGGTATGCTACCCGCACTCCCAAGGCAGAACAAATGAGGAGTTGGTGGCGAACTGCATACAGGCGGTGAAAGAAGGATGGAAGTTCGTGCGTTGGGGTCAGCCCGAGACCGGGGGAACCTTCGAGTACAGAGGCAAAGAGGGAAAGCTTGAACCCGTCAAGTCGATTGCGATAGCCGAGAAGCAGATGGCTTCGGTGAGAGATGCTGTCGGTCCAGATATCGGGATATGCTTCGACGTACACACCCGCCTTGACACGGCTCACTCCATCGCTCTCTGCAAAGCCCTCGAACCCTACAAACCCTTCTTCATAGAGGACCCCTTACGATCTGAGAACCCGGGAAGTTATCGCACCCTTGCTAGGCACGTGTCACTCCCCATCGCAGCAGGTGAGCAGTGGGCATCAAAGTGGGCCTTCCGAGAGGTAATCAAGGAAGAACTCATAAACTATGCCCGAATCGACCTCTGCATAGTCGGAGGCTTGACCGAAGCCCTGAAGATCACCCATTGGTGCGAGACACACTACATAGACATAGCACCCCATAACCCGCTCGGACCCGTGAGCGCGGCAGCCTGCGTCACCCTGTGCATGGCATCCACCAATGTCGGGGTACAGGAGATGCCCCGACGACCGGGAAGCTTTGCCACAGACCTCTTCCCGAAACAGATCGAATGGAGTGACGGGTACGCATACGCACCTAACACACCGGGTCTGGGCGTAGACTTCGATGAAGAAGTCGCTGAAAAAAGACGGGTTTCACCAACTGGCTGGCCTCCCTTGCTTCGACGTGACGACGGCGCATTCACTAACTGGTAACTGAAAGGGAGAGAACAAGAAACTCCTTACTCCCAGCACTCATATTCCCGACCTCGCTGTTTCATGACATGAGGGATCTTCTCTTGTCTGTCAAAAAGCCCTCTGAAAAGACAGGCTAAACCACCCCTTCCAAAGTCTTCCCATCAAACATAGGAGAGGAGATGTAAGTCTTATCTCTCGCAGACGGTCCCTGAATGTATCCAACAGAAGGTTCCTAGGGATGGAATATCGAGTTCTAGGGAGGATGGGGCTGAAGGTCTCTGAACTAGGTCTCGGAGGCCACGAGTACGCGCGTATCCTAAGCGCAGCCCATTTTATTGGAAAGAGGAGATTTGAGGAACCAGTGGGTCTTGAAGAGCTCTTAGAGACTCAGGGTCCGAGGAACGAATTGATACGGAGGGCGATAGACGCTGGAGTTAACTACTTCGATACGGGCCAGATAGAGGAACCTCAGTCTTTAGGTCTGGCTTTGGAAGCCCTTGGGCGAAGGAAGGATGTCTACATAGCTGCTGAGGCTATGCACCCCGTCGGGAAACTGAAAGACACTCCGAGGGCGAGATGGCGAGAAGTCGTCCTAGAAGGTGTAGAGGAAAGGCTGAAACTATTACGGACGAATTATATTGATGTTTACAATGTTCATATGCCAGAAAGCAACTACTCGCGTGAAAGATTCGAATTCGTTATAGACGTTCTGAAAGAAGTCAAGGACCAAGGCAAGATAGGTGCGATAGGCGCGGCCTGCCATGATGTAAGGTTCCTGGCTGAGTTGATTCGGAAGTACGATTGTTTCGACTCCGTGATGGTTCCGTACAACTATCATCTCCAAGAAGCTAGGGATGCTCTCTTCCCACTCTGTAAGGCCTTGGATGTCGCCGTGGTGGTCATGAAGCCCTTCTCCTGGCCCTACTACGGCATCTCCTTCCACCATTTCTGTCCCCCAAGCCTTGAGACAGGAGGCTTTACGCCTAATCAGATAAGCCTCAGATGGATACTCAAGTCTCCGGAGGTCAGCACGATAGTGCCGGGGACCAATACCATAGCTGAATTGGAAGAAAACTTGGCCGCCATTACTAAGGAGGGCAAGGTCGATGAGGGAGTCCTCAAACGATACCTTGAACTGGCTCAGAGCCCCCAAGGCAAGGAGAGGCTCAGGGAGCTGGTTGGGCAAGGAGAGATGGCGCGCACCCGCGCCTATGTTAGAGGTTATGCCCAGAGGGCTCTCGCAGAAGCCGGTTAAGGGGCCATAGCGCGATATCTGAACACACGCAACTTTAATAGAGGCTTCAACCCCCAGACAATTCGGCGACGGGTCTAAGTGGGAGCTAGGGGTCCCCAAGGGAGAGATCCCGACCGCAAACCCCCTACACGGCGGACGACGCTGGAGTAGGCATCGAAGCCCTCAAGCTCCTACGGTTCCTGGGCTATGAACGCCTGTCCCCTAGGGCCTACGGTTGCGGGGCGGTCTCCGGAGGGAGGCTGACCTCCGCATCTACCGGGCTAACCTGGCCAGGCTCGGAAGAGAGCAACCTACCCTCGGACGCGGGGCGCTTGGGGGGTTACAGGCGCGAGTTCGGTGGCCTCTTGGGGTTCGAGGTGCGTAGTTGCTGATCTCCGGTGACCCGTCGTCTCTCTTGAGATCGAAAGACTAAAAGAGCCCAGCACCTTATGTCCGCCTGAGGGCCTTCGCCATGTGTGAGTTTAGGGTAATACTGGATGGGGAAAAGGTCTTCGAGGACGCTATCTACGTCAAAGATGATGGACAGCGCCTTCTAGTCAGGGATGTCCTAGGGCAATCTAAGGTCTTCCTCGGCTGCCGCGTGGTCGAGATCAGCGTGGAACGGGAAGAGTTGATGATAGCCAAGGCTCGGACTTGATGCCAGGACCCCTTCCGACTTGTCGTTACATATCGCTGCCCACATGGGGAGCTTCATTTACCAAACCCGAATGTTTGATTAGTAAAACTTATATGTTTTAGGGACCATATCCCACCTCGAATCCTATGAGCTCAGAACTCTCGTCCATAGAGGAGGAGTACCTCGAAGCGATATGGCATCTTGAACAGCGTAACAAGATAGCCAAGACCGGTGACCTAAGCCAACGCCTCAAGGTCACCATGGGCACAGCCAGCAACATGATCGACCATCTTGAACACCAAGGTCTACTGGAACATGAACACTATCGAGGTGTAAAACTCACAGAGAAGGGGCGAGAAGCCGCCACGGCCGTCGTACGCCGCCACCGCCTCGGTGAGAGATTCCTCGTCGACATCCTCCACCTCGACTGGAGTCGAGTTCACGACGCTGCCTGCAAGTTGGAGCATGGCTTCTCCAAGGAGGTGACGGACTCCCTCGATACTACCCTAGGCAAACCGAGGACGTGCCCCCACGGGAACCCAATCCCTTCAGAGACCGGAGAGATCGTCGAGGAGGAGGCCGTGGCCCTAAGTGAACTCAGACCCGGAGACAAGGCTTCGGTCTCTAGGGTGACTGAGGAGGGGACAGAGCTGCTTCAATACCTAGCGACCTTGGGCTTGATGCCTGGAGCCCGAGTGGTCGTGGAAGCGAAGGCGCCCTTCAACGGCCCTCTCATGATCAAGGTGGGGAACGCCAGCTACCCATTGAGCCGCGATGTGGCTTCGATCATTTTAGTCGAGAAGACTTGATTCAGGGAGACTTTCCATGTCGATCGATTCGGAATTGTACGAGTTCTTGGAGCTTGTAGACGGGTTCGGGGCAGAGAATAGGCCTGTTGACCTGTCTGCTATCGTCCTCAAACTAAAGTGCCATGTCGATGAGGTGGATAATGTCCTCAAGACAGCCTTGAAGGCTGGTCTTATTGAGCGTAGCAATGATCTTCTAAGGCTGACGGATAGGGGTCGCTTGATTGTTAAGACGCACCGGGAGCGCTACGTCCACAAGGAGTATGAACATGGACACGGTTTAACGGGTCGGGTTACAGAGCTTCTCGAAGGACGTGTGAGGAATTGGCGTGGCCACTGGCGCAAGAGACACGGCTTTGACGACCGGGCTCTTGAGAACCTCTATCGAGGTCTTGGGGAACTCAAAGGCCGTATAGAGGAAACCTCAACCCTTGCAGACCTGCGGCAGGGAGAGAAGGGCGTCGTGGCCTTCGCTCTTGGAGGCCATGGCCTCGTCAGAAGACTATCAGAGATGGGACTAACGCCTGGAACAGAGGTCACGGTTGTCAGAAGTGCTCCCCTCCATGGCCCCGTCGAGGTGAAGGTTCGAGGCGTATCCTTAGCCTTAGGTCGAGGGATAGCTTCAAAGATCATCGTGAAGGGGCTTGAGAGAGATGCAGAGAGCGGAGCAGGAACATAGCTTAACCATCGCCTTGGCAGGTAACGCCAATGTCGGCAAATCAACCATATTTAACCAGCTCACAGGACTAGACCAGATCGTAGGCAACTGGCCTGGGAAGACCGTTGAAAGGGCAGAGGGAACTCTACATTTCAAGGGATACACCTTCAAAGTTCTGGATCTTCCAGGAATCTACTCGCTCTCAACCTACTCGATAGAGGAGATCGTCGCCCGAGACTACATAGCCATCGAGCGCCCAGACATGATCATCAATGTGGTGGACGCCTCGGCCCTAGAGCGCAACCTATACTTCACCTTGCAGCTCCTCGAACTTGAAGCTCCAATCATCATGGCTTTGAACCAAGTGGACTTCGCTTCGAAGAGGGGAATAGAGATTGATGTGCAGAGGCTTTCGCTGGCTCTCGGAGTTCCGGTGATTCCGACGGTTGCCATAGGAGGGATCGGAATTGATGGGGTTATGTCCACGGTGGTCGACGTTCTCGAAGGGAGAGTCGGGCTAAAGCCGCTTAAGGTACGGTACGGCAAGGAAGTGGAAGGAGGGCTGGATAAGATTGAGACCATTATTCAAGAGAGGCTTCCGGAGCTTTCTGCAAAGTATCCGGCAAGATGGATCGCAATAAAGCTACTCGAAAGGGACGAAGACATAGAGAAAAAGGTCCAGTCGAACCAGAATGGGAAAGAAGCCCTCGAATATGCCCACACAATTGTCGAAGAGATTGAGCGATTGCATGGAGAGCCCTCCTCCGTCGTCATAGCCTCCGAAAGATACAGAATTGTAAACAATATAGCGAGGGACGTCACCCAGGTTGTTTCGCCCCCTAAGACGATGCTTGAAGAGAAGCTCGACGCGGTAACGGCGCACAGAATCCTCGGCTACCCCGTACTGATAGCTGTGATGACGGCTACTTTCGCCACCATCTTTGTCGTAGGCGACCTTCTTGTAGGCATCTTGAACAGCTTATTCGAGAAGACGCTGATACCGATTATTGCCGGCGCGTTATCCGTGGTCATGCCCCAAGCCTTTGTTCACTTGATCGTCGGCGGGTTCTTCTCAGGCATAGGTGCTGGCATTACGATAGCGTTGCCATACATCGTCCCGTTCTACATCATCCTCGCAGTTCTCGAGGACAGCGGCTATCTTCCTAGGGCAGCTTTCCTCATGGACAGCGTGATGCATAGGATTGGGTTGCATGGGAAGGCCTTCATACCGTTGCTCCTTGGCTATGGATGCAATGTCCCTGCGTGCATTGGGTGCCGCATAATGGAGACTGACCGTGAGAGGTTCCTCGCTGGACTCGTTGTCGTTCTGGTACCGTGTGCAGCGCGAACGGTTATCATACTAGGCCTCGTGGGGAGATACGTAGGATTACCTGCGGCCTTAGCCCTGTACATCTTCGATCTAGTCTTAGTCTTTGCTCTCGGGAGGCTGGCGTTTAGAGTGCTACCCGGTGAGCCTGTAGGCCTCATCATGGAGATGCCGCCCTACAAGATGCCGTCTCTGAAGAATGTGGGCAAGAAGACTTGGGCTAGGACGAAGGACTTCATCTACATAGCCTTCCCCCTGATCATCGGGGGTAGCGTCGTCCTAGAGATCTTGAGGACGACGGGTCTGGTGTGGTCTATCGTGGACCTCATGGCCCCCTTTGTCAATGGTTGGCTCGGCCTACCAGCGATCACCGGAATCCCCCTGATTTTCGGCATCCTACGCAAGGAGCTGACATTGATTCTGCTCTCAGAGCTTGCTGGAACCACGGACTTCGGTAGGATTCTGAGCCCACTGCAGATGGTGGTATTCGCTCTGGTCACAATGATCTACATACCATGCGTCGCCACCATTGCGGCATTGGTCCGTGAGTTTGGTTGGAAGAGGGCCGTAGGGGTAGTCATCATCGACATCCTACTCGCTCTACTGATAGGTGGGTCGGCCTATCGTATCCTAGCAGCCTACATTCAATGACTAGCAGAATCCAGAATCATAGCTATGCGTCCACCGACTGACATAATAGAAAGGTTAAAACCATGTCCTTCTCCTTGCTAGTAACCTCCCAAGCACTCAGACTCGGTGAAGCCTCATGAAGATCGCTGTATCCGGAAAGGGCGGAGTAGGCAAGACCACGGTCTCAGCCCTCCTAGCCAAAGCCTTCCTAGAGAAAGGCCTCCGAGTCTTGGCGATAGATGCAGACCCAAACCCTAACCTTGCGATTCTCCTCGGCGTCCCTCTAGAGGAGGCGGAGAAGATAGTCCCCATTTCAGAGAACAGTGCCCTCATCGAGGAGAAGACAGGGGTCAAACCCGATAGCTACGGAGGCGTCTTCCGACTCTCCTTCAGGGTTGACGACATAGTACAACGCTACGGGGTGACGACTCCGAGCGGCGTTGACCTCATCGTGATGGGCGCGGTGCGGTCTGCTGGGCAGGGCTGCATGTGCCCGGCGAACGCCTTGATTAGGGCCCTTGTAAGGCACCTTCTGACGCAGCCTGGGGAGGTGGCTGTGGTGGATATGGAGGCGGGGGTAGAGCACCTCGGGAGAGGAACCGTCGAGTTTGTAGACGCCATGCTCGTGGTGACCGAGCCTTCCTTGAGGTCCTTGGATACCGCGAGACGGGTTAGCAGACTCGCTAAGGAAATAGGCATTAAGCACGTCTTCCTCGTCGGCAACAGTGTCGCTGGGGGGGATTCTAAGGTCATAGAGGACTACAGTGAGAGGATTCGCGTCCCGCTCCTAGGCCTCATTCCCTACGATAAGAATCTTCGTATCCTCGATACCCTAGGCAAGAAGTCTCTCGCCTCCTTCCCTTCCTCGCCGGGCGCAGATGCGGTCAAGCATCTTAGCGAGGCGCTCCTCGAATTGGAGAAATCTAGGGCGTAACATTGGTTATATGGGAGACGCCATATTATCGACGAGTCCAGTTTAGGTATGGATCCATGCAGGAAGAGGAAGGATGTCGAGGAAAGAACCTCTTAATAGACTGCTGGAAGAAGCTACCAGACTCCATGGCCACTTCGGGCCTTTCCTAGTCCTAGGCGTCAAGCTCGCTTTATTTGCTGAGGAATCCTTAGGCGCGGAAGTTGAGGGGTGTTTCTTAGAGGTGCCGAAGAAGGTTCCTACCATATGCGTTATAGACGGGGTGGAGGCAATAATCGGAGCCGGCCGAGTTAGGTCTAGGGACGCGAAGAGGATTCTGGCGACGTTCCGAGGCGGTGGAAAGTCCGTTAAGATCAGCGTCAGAGACGACGTGTTGGACGAGTTCGAGTCCAAATGTCGCCGACACTATGAGGAGTACCTGAGGGGCATCATCCCCCATGCTAAGGAAGTCGAGGTACGGCCTCCCGCTGAGTTGTTCGAGTTAAGGAATCGCTAACAGTGACGATACTATGGCACAGCCAGAGAATATTACGTCAGGAGTTTCTGACTCCTTGAGTCAGATAGATATTCTTAGGAAGCGGGGCCTGAACCTACGGGTTCTAGATGGGGATGTGCCTCTTTTTGAGAGCAGTGGGAGCGGCATGAAGCCTCTCTTGGAGACGATACGCCTCCTCGGTCGTACTAGGCTCCGAGGAACAACGGTGGTGGATAAGATCGTCGGGAAGGCCGCTGCGCTCCTTATAGCATACTTCAGGCCAAAGGGTGTTCACTGTGGAACCATGAGTCGGAGGGCCGAGGGGATCCTAGCTCGCTATGGAATCCCATATCATGCTGAGCAGGTCGTTCCGGAGATACGCCGACCCGGGAGTGACGACCTCTGCCCCTTCGAAGAGGCCGTCCTTGATGTAGAGACCCCTCTTCAGGGTTATCGTCGCCTGGTTCTGAGGCTTCTCAGCCTGAAGAATCCTGATTAGGTGAAGTAGGGCCTCCTCATCGTAATGGCGCGGGTGAAGAGTCTTCGAAGTTCTTCGTCTGGCGCGTTCTTCCTTAGCGGGGTGAGGATGTCTACGAGGTTGTCTGACCTGAAGAGGCAGGGCTTCAGCTTCCCGTCTGAAGTCAACCTCATCCGGGTGCAGTGGGCGCAGAACTCCGTATTGTGCATTGGTCGAACGACCTCAACCTCACCACCCCCCTTCAGGAAGAACTTGCGACGATGCTGCATGTCCCTAACGAGTATCTTCTCCGCCCTACTCTGTAGCGTCTCTTCTATGCCTGAGAAGTCCATGTGGAAGAGCTTGTAGTATTCCTCCTCAGACGTGTCCGATTCAACCTCGATCAGCTGAAGGACTAGATTCTCCCTCTTCGAGAAGTCCAGCATCTCCCAAACTTGCTCGTCGTTCACCCCCCTCAGTACCACCATGTTCAGCTTGACGGGCCTCAAACCGACCCGAACTGCCTCAGAGACACCTCTCAGAACCTTCTCGGCCGCATCGACGCCAGTCATCTTCCTGTATGTCCCCCTCCTTAGGGTTCCGAGGCTGACGTTCACCCTGTCTAGGCCTGAGGCCTTGAGGGGCTCAGCTAGTTCTTCGAGTAGGATGCCGTTTGTCGTTATCCCGATGTCCGATATTCCGGGTACCGCGCGAATGTTGGCGACGACTTCTCGGATGTCTTCTCGGAGTAATGGTTCTCCCCCTGTGAGTTTGATCTTGTCGACGCCGAGGGAGGCGGTGATGGAGACGATCCTGTGAATTTCTTTGGGCGTCATCTCGGTCTGCGGTTGGCGGTCGTCTCCTTCCTTGTGGCAGAAGGGGCAGGCGAGGTTGCATCTGTGAGTGAGGGAGATGCGGAGGTTAGTTACTGTTCGTCCGTAACCATCCCTAAGCATAATGGGGACCTTTTATCGATATGCTTTGCTGTTCCTATGAGTCATCCTTCCTAAGGTTTTTAACCTTTCCGAATTCGATACTACTTAGTTGGCCAATTCAGGAAACCTTAAAGGTCACAATAGTGGGTTGATGTTACTAATTGGTAATAAGAGGCCTCGCGAATGCTCAGACTCCTGCTCATGAGGGACGACAAAGTCCTGTGTGACCTCCCCATATCGCCGAGGGACTGGCCGGAGGAAGAGTTCGAGGCGGAGATGGATAGCTTCCTACGGAAGTTCACGAGGTACTCCCAGATTACGGAGGCCCTCTCGAACCTCAACCGCATCAGGATGCTCCGCTACCTCATGGACGAGGAGGAATTCACCCACAGCTTCAGCGACTTCCTAAGGGAGCTAGGAATGAACCCCAAGATAGTTCGAGAGCACGCCGTCAAACTCGAGGAGGCAGGATACGTTGAGCCTGTCGGCAGGGGCAAGTACCGCTTATCCGAAAGGGGACGCGTCCTCTTCATGACAGCCGGACTGGCAGTCATGCGGGTCGTCGAGGCCTTGGAGGGAGAGGAGATATGAGTCGGTCGGAAGATGACGCTATTAGCTGGTCGAACAACACGTCTGAAGAAATGGCAAACCAAGTGCCTTTGGAGGCCGAGAAGCAAGCAAGGTACATAGAACGTTTGGATAGGTGCCGCAACTTCAGGGAGGTCTTCCAGCTCGTGAAACAAAGTGTCAAGGAGACGCTGAAGCGGGAGCGGACAGGCCTGATGCTCTTCCTAGCTGACATGCCCTCTGTTGTCGGGGCATTTCACCAGGTAGGCACCAACAATATCGTGATGAACCGGATACTCCTCGACCACGTTCTTGAGACTTCCGAGACCACTAGGGAGGCCAACTCCTTCATCTACTCCATCCTAACCCACGAATACCTTCACGCCCTAGGCTACCTAGACGAGAGGGAAGCAAGGGAACTTACCTACCAAGTCTCGAAGGAGACCTTCGGCGAAGAACATCTAGTAACCAAAATGGCGACCTCAAGCCCCTGGCAGTACATCAAACCCCCACCCTTCGAGGCTATGGGGATTCCGAGGCCGCCTAGCGTGGTTAGGGACTTTGAGCCACCCCCATTTGGCTATATCTCCTAACCTACTGTCCTGAACTGGGGCAAGTTCAAGGATACATAAACCGCAAGTGCAATCACTCCGATGCTGAACATGATCATGGTGAGGCTGAAGACTATCGATGCGAGCCGAGGCGTAGACTTGCGTAGGCTGTGCTGGAGCCGAAGACGAAGGTTACTATGCCCGTCGCCCATACTAGGATTGAGGCCAACTCATGTCCGAGTCGGAGGCTTACTCCAGTAATTCCGGACGCTAAAGCTAGGGGTACTATGTAGGTTGCTGTGAAGCCTCAGAGGATGTAGAGCGCGACCTCAGAGGCGGCGAATGCGAGATAGGCCCCCGCGACGCCCTCTTTCATCCCAACGTTGACCTGATGGAATTGAGGTAAGGCTCAGACTGACGGAAGAACTTGTGAAAGACATTAGCTCTCAGAAGCTAACCCTTGCTTTGCTTTATCTCATTCTTATGGCGGGTGAGACGGGCAACTTTCCCTTCGAGTGTGGTGCCTCTATCATCGGATAACTTGTCAGAATATAGCCTCAGAGGTGAGTACGAGATTGGAGACCCTTGTGTCCACCCTATTTCTACATCGTAAGGGTCTTCCGGAGGGTTGATCCCCCTGAGGGAGTCCTTTAGCTGCTGGAAATTCGATGACGGTCTCTTGAAACGTCTGAGGCCCCCAAGGCTTGCCGTCAAATAGTTCTTGACGCGGGTGCAGAGAGATCCAAGTTTGCTGAGTCCCATGGGAATCAGACTGTACTTTGAGTTCTTCGGGAGTCCATCGACTTCTTTAGACTTGTTCATCCTTCAAACCAATTCTGCCTTAGTTCATCATATATGGATTTTGATTCGAGGGGACCTGGAGAAGACTTTCCATGGATCGGTTCGAGATAGAAACTTTCTCTCCTCTCAGGGTGAGTCTTCTAGGAAGCTGGTCTTAGCCTTTCGAATCTCTAATAACCATTTGCTAGATCAAGCCCTATGGGGAATTTTGATCTTCAGCTAAACCTATAACATGAAACCAGCAGTATCCTCCTACATATGCAAAAAGAGAAGATCCTCCTAGGCATCTCTGGTAGTCCACGCGTAGCCGCAACGGATTTCGTGGTCAAAACCGCTCTAACGCGAGCAGAGAAAAAACATCAGATCAGGACCCACTATTTCACAGTCGCAGGCAAGAAGATAGAATTCTGCACCCACTGCGACCACTGCGTTAGAACTAAGTCGGGCTGCATCTTCAAGGACGATATGGACCAACTCTACCCCTCAATGGAGGAGGCGGACGCATGGATAGTGGGCCGCCCAGTCTATCAAGGAAACGTCAGTGCCCAGACCAAGGCGGTTCTAGACCGTTGCAGAGCCCTCAGTGCGAAGGACATCCATGTTTTCCGCAACAAGGTTGGGGGAGCAATAGCGGTCGGAGGCGACCGAGTCGGAGGGCAAGAGCCTACACTCCAGACGATCATAGACTTCTACGTCATTAATGAGATGATTCCAGTAGGGGGAGGAGCCTTTGGGGCAAACTTGGGTGGGTCGGTCTGGTCTAAAGATAGAAAGGTTGAGGGGGCAAAGGAGGACTCAGAAGGATTGAGGAGCGTTCATAAGATGGTAGATCGCCTCGCAAGTATGCTGCAAACTCTAGAGGTCCAAGAAAAGAGGAAGTGAAAGCCTTTGAAGCGAATAGTATGGGGGATAACAGGAGCAGGAGACCTCCTCCAAGAGGTTGTAGACGAACTCCAGAAACTTTCCGATGCTGGAAAAGTGGAGATAACCACCTGCCTTTCAAAGGCGGGTCACACAGTCGTACGCATGTACAAACTCACCGAAAGGATCGAAAAGACCTCAAAAAGAGTCCTCATAGAACAAGACGCAAACACACCCTTCATCGTAGGATCCCTCCAGCTGGGAAGGTTCCATAGCCTACTTGTGGCACCGGCTACGGGCAACACAGTCGCGAAAATAGTCTATGGAATAGCGGACACACTAATAACGAATGCAGTAGCCCAAGCTCAAAAGGCCGGAGTTCCCATATATGTTCTTCCAGTGGATCAAAGACTTGGTGAAATAGTGACTCGTCTGCCATCGGGTGAGTTGAAGACGCTCACAATGCGGGATGTAGATGTTGAAAACGTGAGAAAGTTGAAAGCTATGAAGGGAATAGCCTTGCTGGAGACGCCCCGAGATATTGAAAAGATTTATTCAACCGATTAATAATATCTGGTAGAATTAGTTTACATATCATAATATGAGGAAGGAATCTCAGATTCCATGACGCCTCAGTCCTCAAATCATGATCTTGAAACCTGTACACTTGAAGATGGCCCTCAGGCTTATCCTCGTCTGTCTGCCACTCTCTCCTAGAAAGAACGACGACAGTTGAATAGTTCCTCGACAAATGTCACGAACCCTTCAACGCCTAGAGCGAAGATGTGGGGCCTCCAAAACCTTGCCAAGGCGGTGGATATGACCTTATTCATATGTGTACACAGGTTTCATCTACATTGAGAGCATAGCCTCGCCTTGGACGTGATCTCTTGGACGAAGAGTCTACCGCAACCCTTGCCGCGCTCGGGATCTGAGCAGAGGAAGACTCCTTTCCCCTTGTCTTCATCGGTCCTCGGGTAGCGCGTCCAGTAGACCTCCTTGACCATAGGCCTTTGCCATTCACGAGCTAGCTTCTCAAACTCTTTCGCGGCCTCCTCTCCCAACTCCCAACCATGTCTCGTAGCAACCCTCAGGTCACGTCTCTGAACTATTCCACTCCCAAGCTGACTGGAGAGGAAGGTGTAAAACCAGTCCAAGTCACCTTCAACGCTGAAGCATATTACCCTTGAGACAAACCCCTCCGGACAGCAGTAGGCTACGACGACCTCGTTCTCCTCTATCGACAAGAACCTGAAGGAGGCAGGTGCATTGCAGTGTCCTCGACACGGAACGTCGAAGACCAGATGTCTCTCGACGAGCCTAGCCAGAGATTCATTACTCATTCTGGGCCCCCAGTAGGTCTCGATATAACCGGCTTTCGAGGAGGTCGGCCCACCGAGCCTCGGTGACTGGGACTCCCTCGGAGAAGCCTGTGAAGAGATGCTTGACCCTCTCCTCATCATATTCTAGGAATACTTGTGGGATGATGTAGTCTTCCACGTAGTCACCGTACTCCTCTACGAGCCTGTCAGCAACCCTCTCCTGCTCGGGGACATCGATGTCCAGTACCCGGAGGGGGATGTCGAGGTCCTTCGCGACCCTTTGGGCTTTCTCCAAGGACAGGGGGACGCAATGTGGACACCAATGGGCCAGAACTATGGTAATCCTTCGAACTCGAACCATTGCGAACCTCCAGCGACAGTGGGTAGATATATTTCGCGAATTACTCGTCAAACGAGATGGAGCGCACGCTGATAAAGGTGACTGACATATCCTTGCTGTCCACCGCGACGGTCGAGGATAGCGTCACGGATGCGGTTGACTGGGCCGGTCTTCCCGGAGTCTCCTTTCAGAGTCCCGTTGGGCTTCTGATTGGCGAGGGACTAGTCAGAGTCTTGTGAATTCTTCATATATCCTGACTTTGCTACCTGATTTATTGAAGATTATGATGTTGAATTCGGCGCAGAACTGGAGGATTTCTAGGACTTCCTCTTCAGGTTGGTCGAGTTCTCTGGCCATATCTTGGATGTAATGCCATTCGCCGTCCTTCAAGAGTTCTGTAACGCATTCGACGAGCATCGAGGCCCCCTTGTATTATGTGGTATCAACAGTTTTTTAACAGTTGTTAAACATAGTTCGGTAGTCCTTCGCAACATGTTCTAGGCATCTTCTCTGGAGCATTTGCCCAGACCTTGGAGCCCATAACAGGCAGGTTTAATCCTGACTGAGTCGATGAGACCAATACTAACTCTGCCCTGCATCTTTCTGTTTGCGTTCCCGCATCCATTATTTGTCCAATACGTTGGCGTATGCCTTACATTTGATGGATGGCTTTCAGGGTGAAGTTTTTATTGCTGAAAGGGCTTCACGGCTTTGAAGGGGTTTAGATGGACGTGTTCGAGAGAGCCTTGGTGGCGGCTAGGCATGAGGAGCCTGATGAGGTTCCAGTGGTTCTGCAGGTCTATGGGCTAGTCCTCAAGGCCTATCCTCGGGTCCTGGAGTATGACTACTACCGGGATGTGAGGATGCAGTTGGAGGCTAAGGTCGCGTTCCTGAGGCGTTTCCCCGAGGTCATGAATATGCCCATGGGGGTCTTCCCAGAGGGAGGGGAGTTCCTAGGCCCAGTCCCATGCGCCTTCGGCGCGAAGCTCTCGTGGATGAAGGATGCTCCACCATACATCAGCGACTACCCGATCAAGACTCCTGAGGACATAGATAGGCTGGTTGAAGCCGGCGTCCCCGACCCCTATGAGGTGGGCTTCGTGGCTGAAACCCTTAGGCGGATCAAGTACTTCTGGGACTGGTTTCCGAGGGATCTTCGGGAGAGTCATGGGTGCATGGATGGGACCGTCTTCGCTCCCACCTTCATCGAGGGGGCGGCCCTGACTATGGGGTATGACAAGTTCATCATCTGGCTCCGCCTCTACCCGGATGCTATCCATAAGTTGCTCAGGCACGTGACCAAGTGGGTTAAGGTCTACTGTAAGGCGCAGGAGGAGATAACTGGGAAGTGCAGGCTCTTCTGGCTGCCAGATCATATGCCGTCGCAGGTTGGGCCGAAGCAGTTTGGGGAGTTCATGCTGCCCTACCTGAATGAGGTCTTTGGTAGCTACAAGGGTGCGCTCCGGATATGGCATAACGAGGGAAGTTGCGGTCATATGCTTGAAGCCGTCGATAAGATAGATGCGGAGGTCTGGCATTTCGGCGCCTCAGATGACCCCGCATTATGTAAGGAGAGGACGCACTTCTGCCTCCAAGGGAATTTGCACCCCCCTGGTGTGATGGTCAAGGGAACCCCTGAGGATGTCGTGGAGGCGAGTAGGAAGGTCATAGAGGCGGCTGGTGAAGGCGGAGGGCTATGGTTGTCGACAGGCGGTGGGATGGCGCCCGGGACTCCTTTCCAGAATATTGAGGCGATGCTCAGGGCCGTGAAGAAGTACGGGAAGTATCCATTGAGGAGGAGATGACCGTGGAAGAGGATGTTCTCGGCAATATTGCTAAGGCCTTGTCTGAGTTGAGTCTGGAGGAGACCTTGAGGCTCGTTAAGGAGGCTGTCTCCAAGGGAATTCCTCCCACAAGAATAGTTCTCGGAGGCCTATCCCCGGGGATGAAGGATGTCGGCAAACGCTACGAGGAGAGGACCTACTTCCTTTCAGAGCTCCTCTTCTCCGCCTACATAATGAATCAGTGCATGGAGATACTGAAGCCCCTCATGGGGAAGGACGTTCAAGCCTCCGCCACAGGGAAGGTCGTTATCGGAACGGTTGAGGGGGACCTCCACGACATTGGGAAGAACATCTTCATAGCCCTCCTAGAAGCCGCAGGTTTCGAGGTCTACGACTTGGGAGTGGATGTGCCTGCCAGCCGCTTCGTCGAGAAGGTGAAGGAGGTGAAGCCCGACATACTCGGCCTCTCGGCACTCCTATCTTCGACGGCGCCTAACTTCAAGTTGGTCATCGACGCTTTGAGGGGGGCGGGGTTGAGGGGCTCGGTTTATGTCATGATTGGTGGTCCTCAGGGGAGTGAGGGGTTCGCTGGGGAGGTGGGTGCCGACATCTATTGTAAGGATGCTATTGAGGGTGTGGAGAGGGCCCAGCGGTACATGGAGGAGCTCAGGGGACAGTGACATGATGTGCCGTTTTCGGGATGTCATCGCTTTTTCTTCTGTTGGGGTTTCGTGTAAGTCTGGAATTTCGTTGTGTGCTTGGGAAGGCCTGCCGTGTACCTGAGGGTGGGGTCTCTGCAGTCCTGCTTCCTCAGCTAAGTAGTGAAGTCGACCGCTTCTTCCATAGTTCGTGGATTTGAGCAAAGGTGCGGGAGGGTCGGGGGGAAGGGAGTCTTGAGCTGGAGGAGGAGCGCGAAGCGCGACGACGGAGATCATGAGAGTTCTTCATAACTCCCTCGACTTGATTGAGACTATGCGTAACTCAAACCAGTAATTCAAAGCCATATTCCGAGTGTCTAGTTTGGTTTTTGGCATGAGTTATATCCTAGATTCTTGGGTCATGAAGTATTCTGTATACGCGCGACGGCGCAACATATCGTGCGTTAGGGATGGGTGCAATGCTCTGAGTCGTGTATAGCCTAGATAATATACTGATGGCTCAAACCTTAACCTTACTTCTACTTCTAGAACTCTTAAAATTTTACTGAATAATATTGGCATGGCAGAAAGTGAATACTTGGAGATGTAGCTCGCAGCTTTCTCGTTGTCCATGCATCTGATATATGCGTTCATCGCTTTTCTATTCAACGCTAGACATAAGAGTTGGGATTCAAAGCTTGGGCTTTGATTGAGTCTACCTTGGACAAAATCTGCCCTATCGTCTAGTACAGGACGAATGATCTCCGACATATCTGTACTCAAAGGCGGGAAAGGACTGGATACTATTGACAGGCCAACGTTGGAAAGGTACGCCATCTTGATTCCGATTAACATGGCTTCGTGTATGTTGGGTTCACCGGATCTCCGATGGACTTCTGCACCAGCCTCCTCTGCACGCTTCGCGGTATCATCTAGTGAAGAATCATCGACCACAATGATGCGGTCGGCAAAATTTCTGAGTCGATTTATCTGATTCACAATCGATTCTCTCTCATTACGAGCGGGAATGATAGCAATGCTCTCAAAGTTGACATTTCTGAATCTACTAGCTAGTTCTTCACTAGCAAGCGAGATATCTGAGATGAAGCGGCTCCTCTTCATCAGAGAAGGTTCCCTGACAAAATGATGTTCTAAGTGTGCAACAACATCTTCATTCAGCGCAAAAATAACGAATTCCTTATCCATACTTGAAAGCGAACGTATTAAAATACCTACTTTATTGATATCAATCAATCCAAGCATCTCTCCTTGTATCTGGTCAGGGCTAATCATTTTGAGTAGGTTTCTAAAAACACTGACCTCTGCTTCAGACAAAGTGGCCATGTAGGACGAAAGATAGGAAAATACTCTAGACCTCTGGGTGACACATCTATCAATATAATGTAATAGCACATCCATAGAGACTTTCCTATAGTCTCCAATGATCTTCATATACTCCAAAGTCTCAAGGTATAGCCTTGCAATCGAGGCGTGATGTAGGACTACGCTGCCATCGGTCTCTATGAGAATTCCTTCCTCTGAGAGTTTCGTTGATACGGCGAAAAGGCCAATCTCATTTAGATAAGACACATGGCACGGTATTTCGTATTGATACAAGCTCGATACTGCCTTTATGAGTTCTATTACATTTTGGTCGATCCTTTTCCATGTCATAATCCTTGCTCTATATACATCGTTGTAGATATCATTCCTGCTCAGGTTGGCCAATCTTTGGGATGTAGGATCCCAAGATAGTAATAGATATCTCAATATCCATAGGTCGTTGCCACAAATGTTCATAACGTTACTCACGTCTTCGTAGAGCGACCCTGCGTCCTCATGTTTGGACATATAACGAAATCCTAAAGATAGGCAATACTTTCTTATAATGTCGATAATTACGTCTTGAGTAACGTGTATCTCGACCTTTTTCTGAATCAAAGCCTTTAGTTCGAGTCCTTCGCCTTCTCTGAATACACTAGGTGCTAATGGTCTCGATGCAAGGATTACCTTGATGCATAAAGCCCTAGTCCTTGTTAAAAGGCGCTCGCAAAGAGCAGGATTTCTTTGTACATCATCAATGATAAGAACGACGTTTGTCATATTCCATTTTTCGAGATCGGAGTAGACATCATCGACATCCAGCTGATCCGCGTTAATGAAGAAGGCTATATATCCTTTTTTGCTGAGTGTATAGCCAAGATCCAGAAGGGTCACGGTCTTCCCGGACGCTTGATTCCCAATTACTAAACATCTGTTGTCTTTATCCAGCATTCTGACTAGTATATCTACTTCTTCCCTTGAGCTAACTAGACCACGCTCAAAATCTCTCCAGTAGAACTGCTCTGCTCTGGGTTTTCTGATCTCTTCTTTTATATTCTTCTGTAGAACGGATTCAATCCTGACTAGGGTCTTGGGCTTATCCCGATCATAACCTATGGCATTGAAGGCAAGCGATATCGGTGCAGATAGCAACAGTGCGATAACCGCAAAATTAGCAATGTGTTGAGTGACGTTTGGTGTTCCTTCTTGCGAGAAAACGATGAATAGTGATGCTAAAGCTACTCCAGATAATTGGATGGCAACTTGATAGAATGTAATCTGTATTGCAGGTTTGGGCTTTCGGATAAAACGTTCGTGCATGTACAAAGTGGCAACAATAGTCATTGATAGAATTGCAACGATAGCTAGAAGAGAAAAATCATCGAAGAAATGGAATGTCTTGGCCACACCACTAACAAAGTCACTCATCTCATTGGTAACAAGAAAAGCGATTGTACTGGCCAATGAACTGAGCATTAGCAATGATTTTCTTGCGAGGAAGCCCAAACGGTATCCACTTCCAAGAGATGCTTATGGCGTATGTAAGGTGCGCTCATGTAAGTAGCCCTTTTGCGAGGGGGGTTCATCCTAGGTGCGGGGGGTGGGAGAGAACCGTCCGGTCTCTCCCTTACGTGTAAGAACTTCCTCGTCTAGTAGCGTTCCCTCAGCGTGTACGACGGGTGAGTTATCTCTGCTGCGCCTGCTTTGCCCTTGTAAGGAGTTATGTCCACTCCGACGGTCTTGGCCGTGTCCAGAATCTCCTGATAGATCGGGTCGTCGAGGAAGATCCCTTCCCTGAGCCTCCTCTCCTGCTCCCTCCACTCAGGCTCCCCAGCGATCATTATCTCCTTGAAGCCCGGAGCCAGCTTCGACGACTTAATGTTCGCTATGATGTCGTCTACGCCCTTCTTGAACTCCTCAAGGGACGTGAAGGCCTCAATGTTGATGACTTGGAAGAAGACGCCCGGACGCTGCGTCGCGCCGATGAGTGGGCCGCTGAATATCTGCTCCGTCAAGGCAAGGGCCATGCCCTTATAGCCGAGCCCAGTCTGTCCAAGAGGGAGCTGGGCGCCTTCGCCCCTGTTGAAGACGGCCGGGTCATCCGTGGGTTTCCCTTCCTTGTCGATCAGCCATCCTAGAGGGAGTTTCTGTTTGCGTACGGCGAGGATCTCGGCGCGCCCACCAGCCAAGGGGCCTAGGGACATATCGACGAGGATAGGCGGATACTTCCCCGTAGGGATCGCAATAGCTATCGGGGCTATCGGCAGCTTCCTCTCCATCCCACCCCAAGGCGCGATGAATATTCCACCCGGCTGGCTGGCGATCCCAATCATGTTCTCCTCCAAGGCCATCTCAGGCCATCTCCCGACTCGACCAATGTGGCCAAGGTTCTGGACCCCAGAGTAAGCTATCCCAACCTTCCTCGCCTTCTCTATGGTCACCCTCATGGCTTCTCTAGCCATCGTGTACCCGAAGCCACTACCCCCGTCGAAGAGGGCCGTCGCGGCCGTCTCCTTCAGGAGGTTTATCCTGGCTCCGGGCTTCACCCTTCCCCCCTGTACCATCTTCACGTAGCTGGGTATCTGTTGGACGCCGTGGGAGTCAACTCCTTTGAGATTCGACTTCACCAAGCAGTCGGTCACCCAAGCGGCCTCATCCTTCGGGACGCCCGCTGCCATGAAGGTCTTCGTTCCGAGTTCTTGGAGCTGTTTGTCCGTCACAATAACCAAGGCACACTTTCACCTCTTTCCCCTGTCTTGTCTTCAGGTATATAAACAGGAATGCCGACGAGCTGCCCACCCGCCTACGCATCGGACAGGAGTCATGTTCCCATGAAAGCCTTTTTCTACAAGTCCCTCCCCGTAAGAAGGGACAGGACTCAGGAGGAGAAGGTTTCTGGGCGACGAGAGGAAACCTGAAGCACCGCCGAGTAGCCAAGTGCGGCCCTTGGGACCGGCCCTGAGACTCGCGCTAGTAGCGGTATCAGCCGCCCTCTACGCTGCAGCCATAGGCGTGACGGCTCCTATATCAACCCCTTGGGGCGTGGGGCAGTTTCGACCCGGCGTAATATTTCCATCGATCTTCGCCATCATCTACGGCCCATTGGTCGGTGGGTTGGGTGGCGCTATCGGAACCTTCGTTGGAGACGTAATCTTCGGTGGGGGGTGGACGAACGCCCTCCTAAGCCTAATTGCGGGGGTTCCAGGAAACTTTGTGGGCTTCTATCTTATGGGTTGGTTCATGAGAAAGTACCGTTCTTGGAATGGCTTCGTCGCTGGTAGCTTCATAGCTATATTTGTTGGCAACTTCGTCTGCGCCGTCGGGGTGGTTGGCTACCTCTCATTTTTCCGTATATGGACCGGCTTGTCGGTGGAAGCTATGATCGGGGTGGTCTTCGGCTTCACCTTTTTCTGGCTAGTAACCATGATCCCCTTCGTAATTCCGTTGGTTCCACCCATTGTACGCTCTCTCCAACCTTTGGCAGGAAGCCGGGTAGATGTAGGCCTCTTCGGATGGCGACGAGGTTCAGGATCAGAAGCGCTCAGATCCTCGCTAGCTGTCGGGGCCATCCTCGGCCTTCTCTATCTGCTGGCACAATTCACTTCTCTCGGTGATTCATTGTTCAGCTCCGTGGCAGCTCCTCAATACATCCCTTGGCTAAAGCTTCTGTTCCTCATAGCGGCTCTAGTGGTTTTGATCTTCGGAGTCGTCGCTAGCCTCGTGCTCCGACCGAGTCAGAAGAAATGAGGCCCTCCCATATATCTCCCTAAGGCTTCAATCAAGATGTGGGACGACGAGATGAGGAAGCTGTATGCAATTGCATTCGCTCCAAGCGGAATATCCGGCTTCTTCGAAATCTGCGACCGCGACCGACTGGGCCGTCCCTTGAAGGATCCTCTGAGAATCGGCGCGAAGGGCGGTGGAATCGGGCTTACTAAAGGAGTGACGACGAAGGTCTCGGCGACCTCTGCCGTGGAGAACCGGGTAGAAGTTTTCATCAATGGAGAGGAAGCACCCAACGCCCTCACGACAAAGGCGATGGTTCAGAGACTCCTAAAACTGACATCCCAGTCCTATGAGGTTCGGGTCGAGCATAAGGTCGAAGCCCCGATAGGGGCTGGATTCGGGACGAGCGCCGCCGGAGCCGTATCATGCGGCCTAGCCCTCTCCGCCGCCGTTGGGTTGAACGTCTCCTTCAATAGGGTGATGCAGGAGGCCCATGTGGCCGAGGTCCTATGCAACACGGGCCTCGGCTCCGTCGAGGGGATGGGTGGAGGAGGCCTCGTCCTAGTAGTGAAAAGCGGCGCTGTGGGCTACGGGTTGGTGGATCGAATCCCTATCCCCCAAGGCCTGAAGGTCGTGGCAGGCACCTTCCGACCCATCGATAAGAAGACCGTCCTCCTAGCCCCCGAGAAGCATGAGGCAATCAACCGCACGGCCCGAGAGACCATGCGACGAATCCAGTCATCACCGACCCTGAAGACCTTCCTCGAAAGCTGCAAGGCCTTCGCCCTGAATACAGGACTAGCCTCTGACCGATGCAGAGAACTCATAGCGGCTGCGGAGGCGGCGGGTGCCATCGGGGCGTCCCAGAACATGATCGGGGAGGCGGTTCATGCTGTGACGACGAGAAGAGATCTGGGATCGGTGCGCGAGGCCTTCTTAAGGTTCCTTCCTCAGGAGAAGGTTCTGGTCTCTGACATAGAGTTCTGTGGGGCTCGCCTTATTTCTGTTGGAGTCCTCCCCAGCGTTTGAAGAGGTCGTGCTCTATCCTGAAGGCGTCGAGGGTCTTCCCGACCACGTAAGCGACAAGGTCGTCGATGCTCCTCGGACTATGGTAGAAGGCTGGCATAGCTGGTAGGATCGTCACCCCGATTCTTGAAAGCCTCAACATATTCCCCAGGTCCACTGGGCTGAGGGGAGTCTCTCGGGGGACTAGAACCAGTCTCCTACCCTCCTTCAGGGTAACCATGGCCGCGCGGAGCATCAGGTTCTCAGCATAGCCACAAGCGATCCCGGCCAGAGTCTTCATGCTGCAAGGAATCACAGCCATCCCATCCGTGGGGTTGGAACCGCTCGCGATAGGCGCGAACATATCGTCCACACCGTAGCGTTGAGTAGCTAGCCCCTCAACATCCTCCAGCCCCATGCCCGTCTCATATGCCATGAGCTTCTCCGCGGCGCGAGACACGACGAGGTACGTCTCTATCCCCTTCGCCCTCAGCTCCTGCAAGAACCTTATACCGTAGACAACGCCGCTCGTGCCAGATATGCCGACTACTAGACGCAATTTCTGATCCCTTACCAAGGATGATACGTATCTGGTATAATGCTTCTGGGCTTGCCCACTTTCGTTTAGCGAAAACGTCATAAAGTATTGTATATCAAAGTAAATGTGGTGCAACGGATGCCGTCCCTTAAGGACGAGGAGGTGGAGGAGGCTGCAAGGATCTTCGACGCCTTGGGCAACCCTACGAGGCTTAGGATCCTCATCTTGGTCGGGGAGACTCAGAGGCCACTTCATATCAAGGCTGTGGCGAGGGCCTTGAGGATGGACTACGCTGCCCTCTATAGGCAGGTCAAGGTTCTCGAGGAGCGTGGTTTGTTGGAGGTCTACGAAGTGGGCCGCTCCCGCGTCCTTTCGTCCAAGGATGCTGAACTGCTACGAAAGACCATCGAGATTGCCAAGAAAATGATACACTAGGGATAACTTATTTTGACAAAATCATAAATATAGGTTCGCTCCATGGGAAGGCCATCTCTTGGAGACGCCTAACTAATGGGTAGATCGAATAGTGTGCACGTGCAAAGGACTACCAAGCTTGTCGGCACGGCTGTCCTCGGTGCCTTGGTCGTCGTCTTCGACTATACCCTAAAGTTCTCGGGATGGAAGATACCGTTCCCGTGGCTTCCTATCCTCAAGTTTGACTTCACGGGAATTCCCATCGTGCTCTCCCTGCTACTCTACGGTCTACGGTCTGGTGCAGCGACATCGGCCGTAGCCTTTCTGGCCATAGTCTTCCGGAGCGGCGACTTCGTAGGTGCGTCCATGAAAGCTTTAGCGGAGTTCTCGACGATTCTGGGAATGGCTCCGTTCAAGAATAGGACGGGTAGACTTGGAAAAGCCTTCTCATTAGTCTTCGGTCTGGTTGCTCGCGTTGCTGTGACGAGTTTACTTAACGTAATAGTGTTGCCAGTCTTCTATCGCTACACGTTCTTGGCCACGGTTCTGCTCCTCCCATTGATGGGAGTGTTCAACGTAATGGCGGGCTGCATCAGTATATTCAGCGGCTACCTTATCTATGAGGCAATGGCGCGAAGGGCACTCTTGAAGTCTTCACCCACTACGTCTGGACTGAGCTTCGAGACCAGAGCTCAATGACTCTTGAAGATAGAAGACTGAGGGCGGGATTCGGGGTTTGAGTCTTCCTCATTTAAGTGGACGGTGTGAAGGAATCGGGGTAGAAGACACCTTCCTTTGGCATGGGTCGTGAGATAGGGAATCTTCCAGTATCTACACCTTCATGGGCCATTTGGGCTTGATGAGGTTAACTTCATATGAGCGCAGACGACCCAAACAATCGTGGTTATGCAGATTCGAAAACAGATGCGATTTCGAGAGAAGTGTTGGAAGTTGAATTGCTTAGGGAAGGAGCGTGCTGATCAATGGGATTGAAGTTTGGAGTATTCCTCGACCCGCTTTTCCTCTCCACAACCTATCCCCTATTCAAGGAGGAGGCCCTCGAAGCCGAGAGGCTGGGGTACGAGTCTCTATGGGTGAGCGACCACCTTATGACGGGGAAGAAGCCCATAATCGAGTGCTTCACCACCCTATCTGCCTTCGCATCTATAACCCGGACCATAAGGCTCGGGAGCCTAGTCGCCTGCAACTCCTACAGGAACCCATCCATCCTAGCCAAGACAGCGGCCACCGTGGATGTCATCTCTAACGGCAGACTAGAGTTCGGGATAGGAGCTGGGTGGGATGAGGAGGAGTACAGGGCGTACGGCATCCCCTTCCTCAAAGCCAGTATAAGAATAGCTCAATTGAAGGAGGGGGTGGAGATCATTCGGCGGATGTGGACGGAGGAGAGCCCAAGCTATTCCGGGAAATACTTCAGCATAAGGGGAGCCCACTGTGAGCCTAAACCCGTCCAGAAGCCTCATCCACCGATCACCATCGGGGGTGGGGGCGAGAAGCTGACCTTGAGGGTGGTTGCTGAGTACGCTGATAGGTGGAGTTGGGGAGGTAGCGTGGAAGAGTTCACTCAGAGGTTGAAGGTCTTGGAAGCCCATTGTTCCCAAGTTGGCAGGGATTGCGCCGAGATAGAAAAGTCCTTGTACGCTAGAGTCAAAATTTCAAATAATCGTCGAGAGTTAAGGAACTACTTCGAGAAATTGTATTCGGGTGGACAACTGTACTTTGGGACCCCGGTCCTCTTTGAGGAGTGGTTTCAGACCCTTCGGACGAGGAACATTGTGGGGACTCTTGAGGAGTGTTTGGTGAAAATAAGGGAATACGCTGATCTAGGCATAACCTACTTTATGCTGACTTTCCTAGATTTACCAAGTACCCATGACATGAGATTGTTTGCCGAAGAGATAATGGGGAAGGTCTAGAGGGCCCTTCATTCTGCATCCATCCTATCCCCTGTGAGAGATGGCGAGGTCATGGGTTGGATTGCCTCTGCTCCCCATAATCTTCCTCCATAGGTTGACATAGTCCTTCTTGAACACCTTCGGCTTGAAGGCTGAGATGATACCCTTGGCCTTCGATGCTTCATCGGAGAGGAGGTCCACGACCAACATAGCCATCGCCTTCGCTGGGACGACGTACTCCATCTCCGGGTCCACGATCTTGAAGTCCTTAGAATGACTCCCACCTCTGACACCACCTACGTGAGCACTGGTCGTGGGCACTATGGAGGCGACATCGCCGATATCGCTCGACCCCGTCCGGTGGGTTACGTCCAAGTAGACATTCTCCCTCCCTATCAGGGTTGCAAGATTCTCGACGAAGAGGGAGTTCATCTCTGGGTCGAATTCCGTGGGAAGATAACCGGGTATATCCTCGATGTTCACAGCTGCGCCAACCGCGTCTGCGCCGGCCTTCAAGGCTCTGTTAACCTTCATATTCGCATCGACAATGGCCTCCATCGTCTTCCCTCGGACATAAGTCTCTATCCTCACGTCAGCCGGCACTATGTTGACCATCTCGCCACCCTTCGTGATTATGGGGTGAACTCGGATGTGGTCCTCGTCCTTGAAAGTTTCCCTCTGGGCATGGATCCCCATGAGGCCGAGGAGGGCCGCGTTGAGGGCGTTGACCCCCTGCTCGGGCCCGCCTCCTGCATGGGACTCCCTGCCCCTGTACTGGACCATCTTGCCGATGAAGCCGTTGAGGCTCCCACCTACCTCGGCCTTCCTCTCAGCCGTCTCTCCCTTCGAATGATCGGTTATGGCGAGGTCGACGTCGTCGAATCTGCCGAGCCTGATGAACTCCTGTTTCCCGCCTAGGAACTCGATGTCACCCCTTCTCCTCAGGCCTAACCTGTACTCTATCTCGACGTACTCCTCGGCGGGAACGGCCATGAAGACGACGTTCCCAGGAAACTCCTTCATCATGCCTGAGTCGACGGGGCCCATAGCTACACCCAGCATCCCCGCGGCCTGAGCATTATGTCCACAGGCATGGACGGCGCCCGTCGAAGGATTTGCGTCGGGATGGTCATAGCAGACTAGGGCATCCATCTCCCCTATGACGGCTATGGTCGGCCCATCCCCTCTGCCTTCCATTCGTCCGATAACACCTGTGATTGCCACGTTCTTCTCGCAATTGAGCCCCAGGCTCTCAAACTTCTTGGCGATTAGGTTGGATGTTTGGAACTCCTTGAATCCGAGCTCGGCGTTGCGCCAGATATGCTCTCCTATTTCGCAGATTTCCTGTCGTCGGTCATCGATTGCCTTGCAGACCACATCTTTCAAAGTATTCCTATCTCGACTCATGAGCGAGAACTCCTCACCTTTGGTTTGGACGACTAAAGACTCTCCCCCATCCAATATAAGTCCTTACAATCACCCTCGTTCAACAGCGGATAAATGGTAGGGGATGAGTTCGTTAGACAAATCATGTAGAGGGCGAATAGGACATCGTCCGGGCTTTAAGTGGCTTAGTCCTCAGCCTGCACAGACATCCTGAGAAGGGATAAAGTCATAGCCCAGTGGCCTCTCAGGGGACGGCTCGGCTCAGGAGACTCAGGGCAAGGGCTTATCTAGATGGTGGTGATGGATAACACTCTATCCCCCCAAGCCCATTCCTAGTCTCTCGCCTTTTCCTCTTCCCTCTTCTCTATTTTCTTTCCCTCTCCACGTATCCCATATCGCGTATATCACATAAAGAACGCGCCATGACGGTGATGCCGCCTAAATCTTTTTAGTGTGTAGCCATCCATGCTACACAGAGAGGTTTTCCGAATGTCTGAGGAACATGTTCGGAAACTTATGGTCAAAAACTTTCCCAGATGCCCTGTTTGCAGTTCGGAAGGTCACTACACTGTGAGCCCTTCCAAGACTGTCGTACAATGCAATTCATGCAAGACAAAGTTCTTCTCCGAGGACTTCAAAGACGCTTCGCGACAACTAGAGCATCTTAGCCTCTTTGCGCCACCCACAGAACTGACAGATGAATTAGGTATAGCTTCGCTTCTGTCATTGAAGAACCAGAGGTTTTCGGTCAATTTCTGGAAGAACATGGAGTACCAACGGTATCTAGTTAGATGCCCCATGTGCCGCTATGAGACATTCAACATACAATCTGCTCCCAATAATGCAACGATGCTGACTTGCCCAGACTGCGGAGCCATATACAGACTCACGTTGACAGGCAACAAACCTGAAATCGTAATTCAGAACTTGGGAAGCGACCCAAGAAAGTTAGGACTAAGACTAGAAGACCTTCAAAAGATAACCAGTCCTGAGTCATGGCAGGAGTTTGAAAGCAAACGGCTTGAAACCGCAAGGTACTGCCAGAAATGCAACAAAGTAATGCTACACGCGCCAGTCACTTTCAGAATAGGCCCACTCCAGGGAAGACTTGAGGGTTCTCTCCTCTTCCTTGTTTTTGGAGAAGCAGGCATAGGTGTTAGCGACCACCAATCACTAGATACTCTCACGCTCGAAGTGTACGCCTGCCCAGAATGTCGCCAAGTTCAGCTCTCTCTGCCAGAGAAAGGCGACAAAGAACTATTGAAGCAAAGTTCCACAGACCAATTCTCATCTCCCTCTCCTTGAGGAGAGGGGTGGGGTGAGGTGTTCACTGCCTTATTCAAGCCCTGACTCTAATGTCGCCCGCTTTCACAGCAAGGCTGAGCAAGGGCACACCCGCATAAAGCTGAGTCCGTTGAATCGTTGGTTGGTTGGATAAAGTTATAGCCCCAAACCTCCCACTTGCTACCCTCCCATAACTTCCTCTTCCGCCATCTCCCATTCCCTTCTCGTATGGAGAAACAAAAACAAGGCACTATGAGCAAGGCGTTGCTCCTATCCCGTTGGTGTCTGGATATTGTCACTGCGTATGGACCGCCAAGACCAAACCTTATATGCAATATTTCCTCCATCTATGATAGAATGGAAGATGTGTATGAATGGAAGTAACAAAGAAACTTAAAGGGAAAGTTGCTATTGTCACCGGGGCTGGTAGAGGAATAGGCAAAGCAATAGCACTGGCATACGCAGATGAAGGAGCGTCCGTCTGCTGTGTCGCTCGCACTTTGGTTGAAATTGCATCCACAACTAAAGAAATAGAACAACATGGCGGAAATGGTCTAGCAGTACAAACAGATGTTACACATTTAGAATCTGTCAGACGGATGGTCAAGATGACTGTGGACACATTTGGCGGCCTTGACATTCTAGTTATTTGTGCTGGTGGCCAATATGATCGCAGGCTAGTTGAAGAAAGTGTTCCTGAAGACTGGTTGATGACTTTGGAAGTCAATCTAATTGGTGCATACTACTGCGCCAAAACAGCAATACCCTATATGAAACAGAAGGGTGCTGGTAAAATCATCACAATAGGTTCGGGGTTAGGACACCGTGGAATCCCAGCCAGTTCAGCCTACGCTTGTTCTAAAGCGGGCTTATGGATGTTAACTCGTGTCCTCGCTCAGGAACTTTGGCAAGATAACATAAGTGTAAACGAACTCATTCCAGGTCCTGTAAAAACAGCATCGAGTGTCGACCCCAAAGCAGAAGGTTCTGTTTTACAGTATCATACAAGTGAATGGTTGAAAGAACCTGAAGACGTAAAACCATTAGCGATTTTCTTGGCGACGCAACCGGACAAAGGTCCGACAGCACAGAGCTTCAGTTTAATGCGAAGAGACAACTAGCAATTTAGGAAATAGTAAAGGTTATGGAGAAGCCTAGCCTCTTTTTCTCAGTTGTCACGCGGCCTCTGGAGTATCGAAAGCTGGCTTCGGCCAATCGTCGATACCTTTCCTGAGTGCTCTGAGAATTCGCTAAGAAGGATAACTCCTTTTTCAGAAATCAGGTTACGTCAGCCGAAGACAGAGAAGCTACGCTGGCACTCTGACAGTCGTAGTTGCTAGTTGCCTGCGTTTTGTGTGTGTGCGATAAAGTCACAGTGCCTTGGCGTGTGGAACGAGACGCTTCTGCTTTATCCTCTGGCCACGGCCTTTCCCACAGCCTTGCCGAGCTGGCGACATCTTTCCAAGTCATCGGTATGAATCTTCATCCCCATTACCCCGCCCTGGTCAACTGCCGAGACCGAGGGAGCGACCAACTTCACCCCAAGGGCCTTGAGTTCCATTTCGATGCGCTCTGTGACCCATCCTCCGTCCCAGCCATAGGAGGCGAAGGCCGCACCCTTGATGCCCTCGGTGTCAATATGCTTCGCACTCTTCAAGTAGCCGAGATTCACGAAGAAGAAGGCAAGCTCATCCGTGATGTTACCATATATCGTCGGTGAGCCAACTATGATAGCGTCAGCGTTCTCTAGGATGCTGATCGGGAACTTTGTTCCGAGTTTATGCACCTCGGCGTCCACCCCTTCGACATCGCAGAGGCCTTGAGCTATGGCCTTTGCCATCAGTTCGGTGTTCCCCGTCTTGCTATCGTAGATGATGACTACTTTCGACATCATGGTCAACTCATGTGACTAGCAGTACGACTGAGGTGCTCACATAAAAAGATGCGCCTACTCCTCTTGAATCTCAATATTTAGTCTATGGTCTAAAGGCTCTTTGAGAGGTTCGAGCTCTTTGATGGAGAATGAGGGAATGTCCAAGAAATAGAGAGGCTGCTAGGCTACTTTGGGAGCATTCTGAGAATCCCAAAACTGACCAAGTAGAACATTATGGCGAAGGGGAAGATGTACCATATGCCCCATAGCTGCACGACGAAGGCGGTTATGACCGGCGCGAAGGATGATACTAGATTGAGGGGAAGAAAGTACAGGGCGTAGCCGACTCCCCTTCTCCCTCTAGGCGTGAATCGGGCCACATAGGAGGAAGCTGGAGCCATTCCCACATAGCTCACTAAACCGTTCATGAGGACAAAGGGGATGATTGCTGAGAGGTTTGGACTCATGGCGATCCCGAGGAGCATCACTGCCTGCCCGAGGTAGGCCAAGGTTAGGCCATATTTCTCCCCCCGCCTATCAGCTATTATCCCTCCCACGGGTGCGGCGATGATCCCCATGAGGGGCATGCTTCCAAAGAGGATGCTTGCAAAATCAACGGGCATCCCGTGGGCTTCTTTAAGGTACGTAGTCATGTAGGTGGAGACCGAATTTCCCCCGAAACCGTGAACGCTGAGCATCAAGAGGAACAGGATGTAGGTCGGGGTGAAGATGCTTCGTATGGAAGTCGACTCCTCCAACGTTTGCCCTTTCTCCACAGGCTTCGGGTCTGTGGCCTTGGGCCTAAGGACCAGAACCAGTACACAGCAGACGAGTGCGGGAAATGCCCAGACAAGGTAGCTCATACGCCAGTTGCTCTCCCCAAAGAAGTACATCACCAAACCAACGGAGATGGGGCCGACAGCCATCCCAAGCGTCCCTCCGGCCCCATGGATGCCGAGAGCCACGCTTCGGTGTTTCGACCCGAAGATCTCGCTGATTATGGAGTAGGCAGGTGGGTGGAAGGAGGCTAGACTGAGCGCCAGGATGCTGAAGCTGATAATTAACGTAAGGGGCGTCTGGCTCTGAGTGACGAGTATTCCTCCTAAGCCGGCAAAGAGGAGGCTGAGGGCTATCAACCTACTGTGTCTAACCCTGTCAGAAAGCATGCCGAAGGGGAAGCCTGCCAAAGCTTGGGTGAGGAGCGGGATAGCGACCATTAGGCTGACCACCTCGGTGCTGAGTTTAAGTTCTTCCTTCAAGACGGGTACAAGGGCTAGGTGTGTGTTCACGAAGGAGTGGGTCAAGGTGTGGGCGGCAGTGGTGATGATTAAGTAGGCCCAGCGGAGGCGGTTGGAAGCTATAGGAGATGTTTCCAAAGATATGATCTCCAAGCGATATGGCACGAGATGCCGAGACCGATTGGAACTTACCAATAAAAGGCACGAGAGAAAAGCCTTTCGACCCGGTTCACCCAAATGGTGGCATAGTATTCATGATAAGCCTCACATGACGGTAGTTGAGAGAAGCCGTTAAGGCGGTCTGCCAATGCCGCTCTTCTGGTTGAGCCCATAGCTATCTCTAAAATAATCTTCCATTTCCGGAAATCGTTTGGCTAGTGACTATTTGGAAAGATTAAAGCGTAACCTGAGTTCAGTTAGTTGACCTTGTCTTGGACCACAGGGACGTAGTGCGTCGCCAATTCGGCGGACACGCTGAAGAGTACCGAAAGAGCAGAACCCATAGCGATCCAAGCACCCTTGACAGTATCATCCGACTCGTATCGCCGGGTGAAGAAGAGAAAGCCTTAGACGTAGGATGTGGCGGCGGCCATATGGCCGCCGCCCTCGCCTCTTGGGTTAGGGAACTGGTCGCTATCGATGTAACTCCACAGATGTTAGTTCAGACCGGTCTGCTGGCGCGCGAGAGAGGGCTATCGAATGTGAGTATGTGCCTCGCCGACGCCCAGAATTTACCTTTTCGCTCCGAAGCCTTCGATGTAGTCTCTTGCAGAATCGTCCTTCACCACATCTCGGATGCCGACAAAGCAGTGGCGGAAATGGGGCGTGTCCTGAAAGGAGGTGGGAGGTTATTCATCCAAGACATCCTAGGCGCCGATGATCGTATGGCAAGGAACTATATGGACACCATTGAAAAGTTACGAGATCCCTCGCACATCAAAGACTATAACCTAGAAGAATGGAACCATTTCTTCGAGACAGGAGGACTGAAGATTCTTCACACGGAGACAATTCAAGGAGTTTACCGGTTGAAGGAGTGGACATCTAGGTCGGGGACGCCGATTGACAAGCTAAACGAAATTGTGACGGGGCTCTGCGACATGCCGGAGGAGGTTAGACCCTATCTTAAGGCCCAGTTTTATGATGGGGATTGGTCCATTCAGATGAGGTATCTCCTTGTTCTAGCGACCAAAACATAACAAAGCTGAGGTTCCTAGTCCAAGAATCGGAGAAAAGTCCCTCGACCAACTCCGGGAAGGAGGAGTGCATCTCATCTCTCTCCATCTCATGTGATGAGAGCAAGGGGATTAAATGGATGTCAAACATCTTTCTCAAAGTATGAGATCCGCAAAGAAAAAGGTCACAATTGCCATCGTCTTCGTCTTCATCTCAACATATCTCACATCATACGCCGCTATGGCCCACGTCACCGCTTCGCGCCACATCTACGAAGACGAAAGAGGTGGAATTTGGTGGAGAACGACGCCTAGTGGTTCCCTTTTCCCTTGGCCGAGAGAACCGGGAATGCTTCAAGCACTCTCTAGAGTCGATGAGCTCGACCTCTTTATTCATAGATACCTGATCAAGTCTTGGATACTGGTCGGGTTGTCGATTCTTACATGGGCTGGCGCGGGCCTGTACTTGTACAAAGTGGTCAAGGCTCGATAATGTTCACCACGTAGCCGTCCTTCGGGTTCCTAAAATTCGATTTGGAATATGTACCTCTTCTTCGCAAACCTGAAGACCCATAGCGTCAACCCCACCTCCGATCCACAACCCCTGAGAGGAATCTCGGTTGTCCGAGGCTTCCGAGACATTGGAAAACCCGCCAAATTCCCCCGAAGAGATCATAGCCTACTGCCGAAGGGTCCAGCGGGAATACTCCCTTGTCGAGGCCACTTCTCGTAACAGAAGGAAGCTTGAGTCAATTCTGGCCAGCATCTGTCGTAGATGCCCGGATGAGTCATGTCCTGACTCATGCGAAGTGAAGAAGACCTATAGTAGTATTCATTGAGCTTCATCGAAACCTTTAGGTCAGTTGAGGCTCCCATATGACGGACTTGGGGCACTCGTTGGGCTGTGAACTCGAGGCTGGGTGTTGATGATTGCGGCCCAGTCGTGACAAAGGTCTTCTTGCTCTTGCGGTTCTCATCCTCGTCTTGACCACTAGCCTTCAAGAAGTCGAGGCCCAGACCTATGTCATCGAACTTCAGGGATTAACATGGGATCACTTGACTTTGAGGATCCTAATCGTGCCACAGTCGGAGCAGACTTGGTGGAGAGGCTACTACCTGAACGCCACCCTTAGGGCAGTGGACGAGTGGAACCACGCTCTCCAAAACTTCTCCTGCTATGACCCCAACTTCGCTCTCCTCTCTCGAATCCAGCTAGTGCCGACTATTGGGAGCAAGCTCACTGGAGACTTTGACATCTACGTTACTTGGCTTGAGGAGCTGAGCGGCGTAGAAGCAATCGGGACATCTCGAGCCACTTACAGGCAACCCTACATCATGGTGAATAATACGGTCCTTCTTGCCTCCAAGGTACCGAATGGCCCGGATCTGAGCGAGGTTGACTCCCAGAACGCGGCTGTTCACGAACTCGGCCACGCCCTCGGCCTTGGACATACACAGACGCCAAGTGACATCATGAACCCCAAGCTGATCATCGGGGGGCCGCTTGTCCCTATATCGACCTTGGACACATATGGGGTGTGGCAGGCCATGAGATGGCTGGACAGCCTCACCTCGAGGCGCCAAGCATATCCTGGCTTGTCAGCGTCGTTGCCGTCGGGGATCTCATATGAGTATCTCCCTCTCTCGTACTCGATTCCCCTCGTTAGGCAGCCTTGGATGATCATGGTTGATCTGCTCCAAACATACTTCGCGCTGATGGTTTTGGTGGCTGGCGTTATTGTGGTCGTTGTGACATTGATCCGATGGATGCGAGACTCTGAGCATCAACCATCACCTTCACCGATGCCGAATACCGTCGTATCTGGGGCGCCTCAATGATGGTTTAGGGGCTCTGTAGCGGTGTCGAGAATGGTCTTCATGGTGTTTGGGGGGAGCCGGCAGCTGGGGGCTCGCTGCCGGCTGCCTTCGGGCAGGGGAAAACACTAATGTATAAAACATTTAAACTATTTAAAACTTGCTTAAGCATCCTCCATAAGACCGATGCACAAAACTGGGACGAGACGATTAGTGGGATGAAGATCAGATACAGCCTTCGTAGGCGAAGAGCCGATGATTGATCGGTATCAGCGAGGTCGAACGAACCTTTGTCTTGGGCGGCGAAGCGGTTGTAGGTCACCCTGTCTCGACCTCGAAGTCTTCAACGCCCTTACTATCTTCCCGCTTCCCTAGGAGTTGTGAAATCAAATCCATTCAGCAAAGTGCTTCCCAAGGGATGCTCGCGTTCCCTATTCTATGGCCATTCTCGTTCCTCGGACATTAAGGGTTCAACAGGGAAACTGCCCCGATCCGGTCCTAACTAATTCTCTTTACTCCACCCCATGTCAGACTAATAAATAAGTAGGAGTAGTATAATTCCCACGGTCTCCCATGAGCCGCCCAAGAGAAGCGTGTGGAGTCTACGGCGTCTACGACTTCAGCGGCGGTTCCGTCTTCCCATACGTCTACTGGGGCCTCCTGTCCCAGAACCATCGAGGCCAACAGTCCTACGGCTTCGCGTGCTTCGACGGAGACTTCCATATCTACAAGATGCTCGGCCTAGTTCCTAGGATGAAGCTTCGGAAACTCAGGAAGAGGATGGCACTCCTCCCAGGCAATATCGGAATTGGGAACGTCCGCTACAGCACCTCTGGTCGAACAGATCATGAGTCATTAATGAGGGACACCCAACCCGTCTTCTGTGAACACCGCGATGTCAAGGTGGCCATATCCTATAATGGAAACGTAGTGAACGTAAACGATCTGCGGTACCTGGTCACGGACAGGTTCGGCAAGACTGAGATGACGGCTGACACTGAGCTTATCGGCGAGAGGCTTTGTATAGAACTGATTAAAGGTAAAGGCTTGGCTGAAGCGGCGAAGACTTGCATAGAAGAGATCGAGGGCGCCTGCTCAGTTGTGGGCATAACTGGACAGGGGGAGCTCTTCGCTTTTCGGGACCGCTGGGGAATAAAACCCTTATGCCTGGGCTATTCCTCAGGGGATGAGGTCTGCGCGGTCTCCTCTGAGACCGTGGGTCTGGACATAAATGGATTAAATGATCGAGTGGAAACGATAAAGCCTGGGGAGCTCGTGATAATCACTAAAAGCGGTGTGAAGAGAGAGCAGCTCGCAGTTCCTATGAGGAGGGCGCTCTGCAGCTTCGAGTTCGCCTACTTCGCTCGCCCAGACTCGATTCTCAACGATACCTCGCGATACGTCTACGAGGTCCGCACAGCATTTGGCAGAAATCTGGGCAGGATCGCCCAGCGCCAAGGCGTCACTGGGAAGGTTGACATGGTTATTCCTGTGCCGGAGACCGCTGAGGACGCGGCTTATGGTTTTCATGTGGAGTCTGGTGTGCCTCTTGAGAGAGCGATGCGCCGCCATAGGTACGTTACGGATCGGGCGTTCATCGCCTTGAGCAGGGAGCGACCCTACATCCTTGAGAAGAAGATGAACGTCCTAGGCGCCAAGGTTAGGGAAAAGAAGGTGGCCTTGGTTGATGATAGCATCGTTCGTGGGGATACGACGAGGAGCGTTGTGAAGAAGATGCGGGACGAAGGGGCTCGGGAGGTCCATGTCTACATTACGTTTCCCAAGATAATCAGTCCATGCTGCTATGGCATCGATATGGCGACATTCGATGAACTCATCGGCTCCAGGCACTCGCCAGGGGAGATAGCTGAACTCATCAATGCGGACAGCGTCACCTACCAGCCCATCGAGGACATGGTCTCCGCCATAGGTCTCCCAAAAGAAAGTCTCTGCACGGGCTGCATAACAGGGAAGTACCCCACGCCCCTAGCCCAGAGCCTAGTAGATGCCGCTCGGTTACGTTTCGAGAAAGGAGAGGGTGAAAAGGGACGGGTCTACGAGACAATCGAGCGGCCGGCAAATGATTAGGGTTCTAGATTTTGAAGGCGAGGAAGCCCCGCCCTCGCCCCGGGTTTAGTCAGTTTCTTGGATGCTACGAGGTTTCCCAGCCTGGCGCACTCATGAATATCCTTCCCCGCGACGAGGCCGTGAAGGAAGCCAGCGCAGAAGGCGTCACCCGCGCCCGTCGTGTCCACAACCTTCACCTTGTGGGCAGGAACAAAGTAACTCTCTTTGCCGTCTGTCACGTAGCACCCCCTCTCACTCAACTTCACTGCAACAACTCGCACCCCCTCCCCGAGGAGCACCTTGGACCCGTCTTCCAGCCCACCACCTGTGAGGAGGCGGAGTTCGTTTTCGTTGGGGAAGGCGACATAGCTCCGCCTCAGGAAGGGCCTCATGGCCTCCAGCCCCTTTCGAGCGTAGAGGTCCCCTGGGTCAAGGCTCACTCGAATCGAAGGAAGAGCCTCTAGAAGCCTTCTCTGGGCTTGGAAGGGGCGTTCAGCCACGAAGGATGTAAGATGTAGGAACTCGGCATCCGCGGCGTACTCCAGATCGACATCCCCAAATTCTAGGGTGTCGTTCACGCCAGGGTCAACGTAGAGGGTTCTCTCCCCCTTGCTGTCGACGAACCCCATCACAACGCCACTTCTCCCCGACTCGACCTTGATGACGCCCCGTGTGTCGACGCCCTCATCGATGAAGCTCTGGAGCAGGAGTTTGCCTTCTTTGTCGTTGGCGACCTTACCGATGTACCCGACATTGTGGCCGAGGCGAGAGAGGCCTACAATAGTGTTGGCGGCTGAGCCTCCCGGGTGCTCCTCGTAACCGATGATGAAACTCTCCTCACCAGCTTTGGCGATGCGCTCGACCTGGCAGAGTCTGTCGACATTGAGGGCGCCGAAGCCGACGCAGTCCAGTCTCAAGGGAACAGCTCCTTGAGGTAAATCTTGTATTGGCCGAGCTTCCCATCGTAGTTTCCGGCAGAGATCCCGAGCACCCCGTCAACATCCCTTGCGGCTTGAATAGCGGTCTTCATCGCGTTCTTGACCGCGTCGAGGGTTATGCCATTTACGACTATCTCCGGAATGGATCGTACATCTTCGGGAACCTTGGAGTCCGGGATCTTTCCCTTCAATGTGGGGCACCAGTAGTGGTTTGTCGTCGGCCCTATCTCCGGGAACTTGGTTTCAGGCTTGGAGCCCGCGGCGCAGACGTCGAAAGTTGTCACAGCGAGGGGGACGGCCTTGATGGCTGCCACGGCGGCGTCTCCGGCCTCAAGGGCCGTTTCTTCGCTGTCGCAGAGGAGCCAGATGTTTCCGCCCATTACTCCTTGGCCGTAGCCTATGTAGCGTTCGATCATGAAGTTGCCCATCATGAGGGGTATGCTTATGACCCTCCTGCCCTTGTATGTGGTCTCGGTCTCGTAGCCGTCGCCGCAGTGGCCTACACGCTCTATCATGTCGAGTCTTTCTTCTGAGTCATAGGCGTTGTAGATGGCGGTGGTGGGTATGACCAGGATGCCTTGTCGGATGCGGTAGCTGAGTTCTCGATAGAATCTCTCCAGAGACTTCTCAGGTGTAACTGGGTCATATCTGCCATAGTATTGTAGTATGACACCTTTCCGCCCGTCAGGGGTCTCGTCAGCGGTGAGCCATCCTTCTATGCCTCCTTCGGTGCGATTTATGACGACGGATGGGAGGGCTGTGGAGTTGTAGGCAGCCTTCTTGAGGCGTTTCTCGTCCTTGGCCGTGACTATTATTCTGGTGCAGAGGCCTGTGAACGCTTCCGCGTAAGTATCCTCGATGGGTGCGAGCATCTTGTTTCACTGCTGATGTACTTTGCTCTATTTTTGCCTAATCTCGTTACCTCTATCCTAGGGAGCCAACGGCACGTCCACGCACGGTCCTGCGGAAGGCGTTACTCTCTTCCACAAGTTGCTCAATATTATCAGGAGTTACTCGCATTACCCGGGGAAGCTCCTCCCGCAACGCAGAGAAGAAACGACCACTCAACTCGCTAGATATCGACTTACGTATTGCTTCGGGCCCCCAATCCTCAGC